>OLRW01000138.1_pt1 | contig 66862 bp, 95 predicted proteins | sample 1672701 | NCBI WGS metagenome assembly OLRW01 (sample SAMEA3136715, study PRJEB25190) | human gut metagenome | biome: human gut; feature: human-associated habitat; material: faeces | place: Austria | collected 2013
GATACCGTATTCTTCAAAATCTTTCATCAGATATACTCTGTGCTCGTGGATCACATCTGCACCTACGGTATCTCTGAATTCAATAACTGTTACCTCGTGGTTCTGTTCCCCAAGGAAGGCTGCTGTCTCACAGCCAACCATTCCGCCGCCGACTACCAGTACCTTCTTACCTGCTGCACGTTTTCCTTCCAGCAGATCTGATCCGTAAATAATGGACGGATGATCGATGCCTTCGATCGGCAGTACCAGTGTCCGGGAGCCTGTTGCAAGAATCACGCTGTCCGGGTTTTCCTCTTTGATGAAGTCTGCTGTCACCTCGTGGTTCAATTTTATCTCAACTCCATCTTTTTGGCAACGATGAATGTAGCTGCGAATCATGTTTGTGATATCACCTTTTCCCGGCGGGTAAGCGGCCAGTCGCATATTTCCGCCAAGCTTTTCGCCTGCTTCGTATAAAGTAACCTCATGGCCTCTTTCTTTTGCGACAAAGGCTGCACACAGACCGGCAACACCACCACCGATTACCATGATCTTCTTCGGTGTTTCTGCCTGTTTTAACGGTTCTGCATCATGACCCAGGAACGGGTTTGTCAGACAACATAACGGTTTTCCTGCAGACAGGCGATACACGGAATCTTAAAAGATGCCTATCATCCGCCGGTGGTGGATATCTTCAAACAGTTTGTCATTGACCAGACACGAGGGGAACTTGATTACCGGACGATCTGATCCTGCCCGGTATCTGTTATCATTGGAACACGAACTTTGGTTCTTTGCTCGCGTAACTAAAAAAGGTCCACCGGACCTTTTTGTCGTATGCTTGGCAACGCAAAAAAGCTACAGAACCAATGTTTTCCATTGCTTCTACAGCTTTTTATGTGCTTTTTATAAATTATTTGTTATTCATCTGACGCAGTCTGTGGATCAGTTCTTCGCAAATCTGCAGCTCGTCTTTTCCATCGGTCTCGATGACGATATCGGCAGCTGCCTCGTATTTTTCTCTACGTTTTTCCATCAGTTCTGCGATGAATGGTACCGTCTTGTTGTTTTCGATCAGTGGACGGTCATGGCTGTCTTTGACACGATCCAGAATCGTCTCCGGTTTTGCGGTCAGTAATACGACACGACCATTTTTCTTCATCTCCACAACATTGCACTCTCTCATCGGAGTACCGCCACCACAGGAGATAACTACATTGGTTCTCGACTGCATCTCGATCAGCAGGTTAGTCTCCAGATCGCGGAAATACTGCTCGCCATACACTTCGAAGATATCGGAGATACTCATTCCTTCTCTCTCGGCGATGATCTGATCCATCTCGATCACATCCATCGCAAATGCGGTTTTCAAAAATTCAGAAATCGTACTCTTACCTGCTCCCATGAAGCCGATCAGGACGATATTATAGTTGAACAGTTTTCTTGCCTGAATTCTTTTACTGTTCTGGGTAATGCTTCCAAAGACATCTTCCACTTCTGCTTTATGCCGTCTGTCTGCCATCCGGCGCTCCAGCCATTCTTTCTGTTTTGCTTCCTGTTCCGGCTGCAGGATCGGGATATCATTTGCCTCTTTATATGCCATAATATCTTCTACAATACGGTTACGCATAAGCAGTGCATCCAGAATAATTTCATCGCACTGTCCAAGACTTTCTCTTAATATTTCCAACTGATTCATTCTTCTTACCTTCCTTATTCAAGTTCAAGACTTTAACATCTTTTCGTTATTATAACAGGTGTTTTTAGTTATCACAATACGATTTAATGTTTTTCCACTTTAAATTGCTAAATTTCTGAAAATTCTGTTCCCGGCGCGCCCGATTTTCCCTTTTGCGTTGTTGACAGTCCCTTACTCGGGCTTTATAATTAATTTATATTGCTCTGTCAGACGCATACTGCAGTTACACATTATTTACAGAGCACAAAGGAGAGTTTTTATGAAGCAAATTATTTTAACCGGCGACCGTCCAACCGGTCGTCTTCATGTGGGTCATTATGTCGGATCCCTGAAAGAAAGAGTAAAATTACAGAACTCCGGCAACTATGACGAAATCTATATTATGATCGCCGATGCGCAGGCATTGACCGATAACGCAGAACACCCGGAGAAAGTTCGTCAGAACATCATGCAGGTAGCACTCGATTATCTTGCCTGTGGTCTGGACCCGGAGAAATCCACGATTTTCATCCAGTCCATGATCCCGGAACTGACTGAGCTGACTTTCTACTATATGAATCTGGTTACCGTATCTCGTGTACAGCGTAACCCTACTGTAAAAGCTGAGATCCAGATGAGAAACTTCGAAGCCAGCATCCCGGTTGGATTCTTCTGCTATCCGATCAGCCAGGCCGCTGACATCACCGCTTTCCGTGCCACAAGTGTACCGGTAGGTGAAGACCAGATGCCGATGATCGAACAGTGTAAAGAAATCGTACACAAGTTCAACAGCGTATACGGCGAAACCCTGACTGAGCCAAAGATCGTCCTGCCAAGCAACCAGGCCTGCCTGCGTCTGCCGGGTATCGACGGTAAGGCAAAAATGAGCAAATCCCTTGGCAACTGCATCTACCTGTCCGACGAATCGGAAGATATCAGAACCAAGATCATGTCCATGTTCACTGATCCGAACCACATCCGTGTGCAGGATCCCGGAAAAGTGGAAGGCAACCCGGTATTCATCTATCTGGACGCATTCTGTCGCCCGGAACACTTTGAAGAATTCCTGCCGGACTACAACAACCTGGATGAACTGAAAGCCCACTATCAGCGCGGTGGCCTAGGCGATGTAAAAGTAAAGAAATTCCTGAATAACGTTATTCAGTCCGAACTTGAGCCGATCCGTAACCGCCGTAAAATGTGGGAGAAAAACCTGCCGGACGTATACGATATCCTGAAAAAAGGCAGCGCCGCAGCCAGAGAAACCGCCGCCAAAACATTGGACGATGTTCGTCACTCCATGCGCATCGACTACTTCACAGATGACAATCTGCTGAAATAAAGGGAAGCAGATCAGCACTTTTGCTGACCGCAATATATAAAAAAGATACAATAGAAACAAAAAACCCAGTATTTTCAATGGCTGAATAGCAAAGGTGTAGGAATGCTCAAGAAGTAAACGACATTTCTACACCTTTTTCCACTCTGATTTACATCTAACTCATGATCCGTTTATACGATAGAACTATCTTCTATGATGTCTCCGTACGAATCAAATATCACATTATTTCTTGCTTTGCGATATACAGTCCGCCCATAAAGAACATCCTCTGAAGAATCCTGTATTGCATGTCCGTTCGAGTCTTCCAGAACATCCAAGAATGTAAACTCATTCGGATAACCATCAAAGGCCGTTCCCGTTATCAACGTTCCGTCCGCTTTATGAGCAGTATAACCACGTAATAGAGATTCTTCAGTTACGGTATCCCCAGTCAGGTCTATGAGGGTTCTGCCGCTGTAAACGACTTTACTTGTAGCCATTTAAGCCTCCCTCCTACCCGATAGTTACCGTAGTACCTCCAGCGGGATTTTCACTCTCATTGTATGGGATTGCTTCAACCGTAACCTGAGACAAATAATTGTATCCGTCATCAGAATCCGGAAGGATTGTTTGCGATTCCGTCGAAGGTGTTACTGTCTTTGCCTGGGGTTTGGCATCTTCTGTACCAGACATGGCGCCTTCTACACCCAGCAAGGTAATACCTTCCCGAATGTTGTCTGGAATAAGTTTCTCTTTTTCTGATGCCGCAATACCAACTTTACCAGAACCGTCATGGTGTCCCTGCGGAATGGTGTACTCTTCATCCTTAGCAGAAATCGTTCCAGTCACCGCTCCGTTATTCTTCATGGTTCCCGTCAGTTTCTGACCTCGTACGTACGCGGTCTTTCCCTGAAGGATTTCAGCAACAGCAGCCGTCGCATCGGAAGAATCTACATCGTATTCACAAGTACCTGTGATTGACTCCCCCCCCTTGTCATGGGCGGTAAAGCCGGAAAGAATCTTATCAGCAGTTACGGTATCGCCGGTCAAATCGATCAATGTCTCTCCACCGTAGATTACTTTGTTAATAGCCATATTCTCTCATCCTCTCTTTTTGAGACATAAAAAAAGAACGGTTGCCCGCTCCAGTTACTCGTCTTTATTTGCCTGTTTAATAATTTGATTCACATAGGTACTGAGGCCCGCCATTAAAATTCCCTGAACGATTGCCGTAAATATAGCCATTGCAATCTCCTGACCGTTCCCCAGTGGACACGTTGCCAGAACCCAAATCCCACAAAGGACGATGCCAGAAGCACCGAGAATCAGCGGAATATACTTGTCCTTAATTGTCTGCGTCTGTTTCAGACCCATACCACAGAAGTACAGGACAATCGCCACGACGATCAGTTCCGGCTGCACATAATTCATAATCTGTTCCATCATGATTTTTCCTCCTACTAATTTTCTTCAACATATGTCGATTTGTGGATGGGAAGTTTATTGACTTCCAGCATGATTTTCTGTGCCGAACCATTCCCACCCATTTTTTCATAAGGTTTATAAAGGTAATCATTGAGGTTTTCATACTCGTCTTGAGTGATCCATCCTCGTTCGATATAACACATTCCAAGATACACAATCCGGTCATGCGCTAATCCGATGAGCATTTGAGTTTTTACATCTTTCTTTTCGCCTCGTTTCTGGATATACGCCCAAAACCCAGAAGAAGCTATGACGGCGCAAACAATTGTTGCTACCATTTGAAACCATGGCTCCATTTTAGCATCCTCCAATATTTATTTGATTTTGTCGGTTACAACGATCTTTTTGTTGACAATCGTAATCGATTTTTCAAACAAATCTTCATAGAGACCTATTAAGTTTTTCCTTTGCTCCCTGGATAAAAGCTTATAGAAGCCTCCCATCCAGCCTCGAAACATGTTCTCTACATTTTCATACGAAATCTCCTCATTCTTCACCTTGACAGCGAGCTTCTTGAGCTTTCTTCGCATCGTAGTAACCCGCTTTGAATTGATTCGTTTGATTATCTTTCCGGAATCCGTTAAGCTATATTTGATTTGCAGAAATTTATAGGTGCTGGAAATCTTCACAATTCGAGTTTTCTTCTTATTGATGTGGATTCCATCCACTTCTCGCCAGTCAGTTTGGATTTTGGAATATTCCTATACTCCAGCTTATTGAAAGTATCGGACATACATCTGGCGTATTCTTCATCCATCATGTAGGAGACATCGATTTTGAATCCATCGAAAATCTCGGTCAGTAGCCAATCAATAAATTCATCATCGTCAAACAGCTTTAAGAGTTCTCGTTTGGCAATCTCATGAATAATATTGTCGTAAAACTTGGAAAAGTCTCCGAACAATATCCATCCTTCATTTCCATACAACCGATAGTATTTACGGAGATGAATTTCGAACCTGTCCCGTTGATGGGAGATACCTCTTCCTTTAATCGAGGCGCAATTGTCATAGATAATATGCTTCTTTACTTCTGGAAGCAAAACTTCATCGCATAAGACATGCCGAATAATGCGATCCCGAATTTGAATACTTGTAATAGGTCTTACTCGGCCTCTCTCAAACAGCGTAAATTCCTGCGTCGGTCCATTTTGAAGGGTCCGATTCATCAGGTCCTCTTGAATGGAAAAGATATACCGAAGAAAGTTCATCATGAATTTCTGTGTAGTCTCTTTCCATTTGCTGGTTTTGACAGAAACCTTGTAAGCCCTATACAAGTTATTGGCGTCACAGATAATCTCCTCGTAGTTCATAAATCATTCACCGTGATAGCAATACTTACCGTAGTAAATTGCGTCCGGCTTTGCTATTTATCCATTCGGAAAGGACAATGTCTCCTTCTCTGTTGGTTAGGCAGAGAATCCGGACGAACTCCATTAGAGTTCGAAGCGTTGTTGTAGTTCGTATTGCCATTGTTGTTCACATTAGCGAAATTAGCCGAAGAAACGACGCATAATTAGACATTACCCTCTTAACTGTGACTTGATTCGGTTATCTCGTTGACGCCACTTCTTTATCAATCCGATTTCTCGGTCGATAGCTTTAACATAGCGACTGTAGAGATTAACGTCCACTTCGAATATCTCAACGATTCGTTGCAGCTCGTTCAAGAGTTGCTCGCAGTTTACTATGGCTGTATTCTGATAATCTCTTCTTTTCTCATATTCATGCAGCGTAGTCGGATAAATAGAATTTGCCGCTCGGACATTGCTGGTTAGCATGGAGGCCAACTGATCAATACGATTTTTATAGTTAAGCATCAAATATCTATATTTTGAAAAGTCCTCTGTTGCATCCTTTCCGTGAGCATATCTTACACGGACAAGCTGATCCAGATCTTTTACTCCGAAACTACGCTGCATAAGGTCAATTAACATATCGTGTAATTCGATTGAATATGTAATTGCCTCAAATTTGGATTCAGTTCGATCACTTACAAGGACGCTCATGCATAGTCCTTATCCGTGATTTCCTTGAATTCCTCTTCTGTAATCCAATTCATTTTTACCGCATTACGAACACGGGTTTCGTTCCACATACCCATATTGTAGTACCGCTTTACTTTATCGTAATTTTTGCTATGTTCTGCCATTTCTATGATCCTCCCTTACAGTTCAATTTCGGACATCATGGCAACATATTCGATATCCGACTGCATCTTGATAAATGCCAGCTCAGTTTCGGGAATATCCCGAAGTACAAACCAGTATTCTGACCCCACTTTGGAAATCTGAACCAGTTCCATATTAGTATGGAGTTCATCCTTCTCACCATCGTTAATCGTTACGGTCAAAAGATTGCCGTCAAAGATCGACTCTTCAATCTCAGTTGAAGAAATAAAATTATTTCCATTTAACTTCAAATCGTTAATGACTGTACCATCGGTCAGAGTAATTTTATAAATCTTATCACCCATTTTGATTCTCGCCTTTCTTTAGATTTTTTCTCTTTATAGCACAAATAGTTGTCACCTGCGTACGGTTTTTTTCACGGGGCACAGGGCCCCTGGATTCAGACTAACCAATAGCGAAGACCGGACGAACCCCAAAAGAGCCCGAAGCGCCGGCGTAGCTCGGATCGCCATTGAGGCTCACACAAGCGAAATCAGCCGAAGAAACGACATCTCCGAGCCAGAACGTTGCACGATTTGAAATCAGCTTCGGGACTACTGTAAACAGAGCAAGCTGTGTCTTACTAATGGTGTATCTGTTAGGAACAAATGAACCATCACCAGAAGGAGCGAAGGCATGTGAACCGTACATCATAATCTCATTAGGAAGTTCCAATGTCGAATCATACCAAGACCCACCAGACGGATATCCGTTTGTGACTGCATTTGTCAAATGTTCGCGATGGGTGAGAATCAAATCGCCAAACGCGCTTGCCGCCAACGTCTTTGCCTGTGCCAGATTTTCAGTGTACATTTTAGAACCAACGTACCCGCCGGTTGCGATGTTTGTCTTGTTCATCTGTGCGTTGTAAAGCGGTTTATCCGGCATAATAACCAGATGAGGGGTAGTGAATGCTGTATCGCCGCAGTTATACCAGTAATCGAAATCCACAATCCTCCAAGTATAGCTGCCGATAGTCCAATAATCGCCAAGGAAGAAACCCTTAAAAGTCCCATTCTTAATGTTGGCCTTCTGCTCTTCAGTCACAACAGCACCAAGATTCTTCCCTCTGTAAATCATCCGACGCTGCTCCTTCGGAATGAAAGCGTCCAGAATCGCAAAGAGTGAATCGTCTGCACCAATGGCTTTGTTTCCCTCAGCCGTTCCAATCAGCAGTTTGTCATCTGCCGTCAAAGTATTGATCTGAGTAAGCTCCGACAGATTAACTCCGGAAATAAAGTCCTGAGAACTGAGAAGCTTAACCAAAGTCTTTGCGAGATCGCTTACAAGGATGGTTTTTGTCCCATTGTTTCCATCGATCAATACAATATTGCTCGAATCCAACGTTTGGACTTTCTCGTAATCCGTAATTTTCATTTTTGACATGTCCTCCTTTTACTTAATACAAAAAATAACGCGGCCGTCGATAGGCTGTCCGTTGCTATCCAGAATCAAGGAGCTGGAATATGCACGAGCCACAATCGGGTCTACGTTACTATCAATGATAGTTCCTTCTGATGAATCGAGAAGATTGTCGTAATTCTCGTATCCATTGTCATAAAGCTTGTTGTACACGGTAAATTCTGTCCGAATTCCATCTACAATTTCTTCCAGAACCTTCGTCCTTTCCTGCAACTCCAATATCTGGTTTGCCAGGTTCGCTTCCACATCTTCCGAAAGAGTATCCTTCAACTGCTGAAACCACTCATCAAACAATGCCTGAGCGTTCTCTCTCCACGCGGCCATTTCAGACGTATTGTTGTTCGTGTACTCGTTAAACCAAGACGCCCATAACTGTTTCCAATAGGTGTTTGTCTCCTGCATATCCGCCGTCTGAGCGGCATACCAATCATCCCACTGCTTTTCCCATTCCAGATAAGATTGCTGGATTTCTTCCGTCTGGGCGTTGAACCATTTTGACCACTGCTCTTTCCAGAAGGCATTTGTGGCTTCCATATCGGATGTCTCTTTTTCATAGAAGGCATCCCACTGGTCTTTCCACTGCGCAACCAAGGCATCGATGGACATCATCTCCAATGGAGCCGTTACGAACGGACACTCCGATGTACCAACTGCATTTGTAATGTCTGCCTGGCGAATGGAAGTAACCCCGGAATTCACCCGAATATACGCTAATGGATATTGCCAACGGTCATTTGTACTAATCATCGTTGGTTTCACCGGATTGGTGGCCGGCGTGCCTTTGATGATTTTGATTGCATTTGCGCGAACCGATTCTCTAGAATCCACTTCCAAAACAACCGCATCAATTCGATTCAGAATCACTTCCGACTGCGGTACAGTCAATGGAAGTAAGGCGTCATTTAGTGTCCAGGTATGATTGAACCACGCCCGTCCGATTCCGACATTCACCATCATGCCAGTAGATGCATTCACCATCATAGCAGTCCCGACATGCTGCAAAATGCCGTCACGAATGATCCCGTCAAAAATACTGGACATTTGAATGGCGTCGTATCGCCGGTCTTTGTTCTTTGAGTTATAGAACCCATAAGTGACACTCATTTTTCTTCACCCCTTTCCTGCTATTCTACGGTAACGAATGTCGGATACGAATCGAGTCCTTCTTTGCTCTGGGAACGAATGAATTCTGTGACACGGGCTTTTCCTTCAATGCCATATTCATTTACAATCTGTACCATATCTCCCAGGAAGAAGTCCTCCCCATATCGATACATTCTCGTTGTTTCAACCTTACCCTCGAAGGATTTGGTTGCGATATTTTCGGCCAGATTCTCCAAACCTCTTTGAGAAAGCTGTGCGTTATACTCAGCGTCCGTCAAGGTTTCATTATCCACGGTCGAAGAAACATCCCTAGCATCCGTGTAAAGCTCCCTTCGATTCAAACCTGTTCCAGCACCAGACGCACAAGCTACAGTTGTGGTCCTCCGATCGGCTCCTTCTCCCTCTCCAGCAACCAAAGTAACGGTTTTCGAAGTCTTCTTTGATTCCAGATAATTGGTATTGATTACATTCTCAAATTTGGGAGAAAAGATGACATATGGATTTGTAAACTGGTCGTAAGAACGGTCTGCGCCAGCATAGAGTTTAAAGACAAACTTGTTATCATCGGACAGCTTGATTCGGAAACCGACATTTTTGGAATCGCACAGTTTTTTAATGGCGTCATACAGATTGTCTCCGGTAAACTGTGCATCTACCGTCAGTCCGGTAATCGCTGGGTCTGTGGATGCCTCAAATATCAGTCCTTCCACCTTTCGGGAAGCGTCAGAAGGATTGATGATGTTCTCATCCAGCAACTTTTTGATTCCATTTTGAAAGTTTCCGCTCAGAATCGTTTGTTTCCAAATAATACGGCGTTCCAGAATGGATTCTAACGATCTTCCCGTGACCGTGAAGTGGTTTCCGTTTTCAGCATCGGACTCAATCTTTCTATCCTCGACAATCATGGTCTGATCGGATTCTTTCAACCATAGATAATAGTCATCTTTCAGGATTTCAAGAACAGAATCGTTGATACTTGTATATACCTCGAAATCTCCATAGGCGGAATACCGCTCCGTCCATATCAGAGACTCAAAGGTATCAAGCACAGAAAGCATTTTCAGAGAAGTATCCAGAACAATCAATTCCATAACTATACCCCCTCAAACGCTGTTCTGTTTTCAATCTTAAACTGCACGTTGGTCGTTCCTTCTTCCACCACATAAGCGAAAATATTATCGCCTTTGGATAGCTGAAACCAGTCGGAATCTTTATCCAAGCAGTTTAAAATATTGGTATAGATACCGTTTCGAAGAAGCGTAATTGATTTATCCCCTTTGATAGTGGAGATAATGATTTCATCACCAGCAACCATCCCAGAACCGGTTAGCTGCTCCAATTTATCTGTATCAATACGCATTACCTCTCTCGTCCCGGTATTGTAAATCGTGATATTTCTCACATTTCCGATAGCATGGATGGTAATTACAACGCCGATCTCAGCATCGCCAGAGTAATACACCGTCTGCTCGGTTTCATTCTTGATCTCGCCAAATTCGATTAGGGATTCGGTCAAGGATTCATTGGAAAAAGCAAACTCAAACAGAGGCTCTACCCCATAGAAGATTGTTGTATTAGTTCCATCCGGACCAGCGGAATAAAAATAGGGATCAGGGCACACGATAGAAATCTGTGTTGTCTCATCACTGCTGAAAATATCCGGTTCATTCGATTCCACATATCCATACGTCTCACAAATGCGATTGTCCGTCTCGATGAGAAGTGTTACTCTCTTCTTTATCGGAAAGTATTTGTAGGAATCATGTCTCGTGTCTTCAATCTGCGGATTAAACATCAATTTCAAAGACATGACAATATTTCTGGAATTTACTCTTGCTGAATTATATAGTGAACCGTCATTTGTAGAGATTTCTGTCGTGTTAATATCTGCTTTGCTCGGTCCCAATCCACTGATAGATTGAACAGCGAACCCGGATTCCTCCGGGAACGCTAATTCAAATCTCTTTGATTCGCCCAAATAATTAGTTACAGTTACCGCTCTAATCATGTGTTACCCACCAGCCCTTTCATCGCCGAAAATTGATTCTTTGTCTGCCGATAAATATCAATTCTCGACAGAGCCTTAGGCGAATAATTGTTTTGCGTGAATTGATAGGTATTTCCAGTAGGAGAACTTTCTCCATTTTGAACTTCCATCTCGGAAACCCGGTCATTCATTCCAGTGCTGACGGACAATGCCTGATTTCTGCTAAACAGAGTATTCAGCCTTCCAGTCCCTGCTTCCACAGCAGACAGATCAAGAACCGGTCGAATAGTAGGCTGGACATCCATATCCGCGTCCACATAATCTGCAATTCTGGAAATGATGTCATTCAGTCCGTCAATAGAGGATCTGGCAATTTCCCGTCCAGCTTTTCCAGCCTTGGAGACATTGTCAATCAACGCATTTATGAAGCCGACTCCCGCAAAGTTACCGATTCCATAGAAGCGTTTAGAAGGGGAATGCTCATCCAATTCATCTTCTGCCGCTTCTGCGGCTGCTGCTGCCATGGCTCTCGCTTTTGCTTCTGCTTTCCAAGTATTTTCACTGATACCATCACAGAAACCGTCAACCAGATATGAACCAGCAGATTTGAACTGGCTATAATAATCTTTGATAGCAGTTATGGAACCACTCAACGTGGTTGTAAATGCGGTTCGGAGTTCACTATCCTTGCTTCTCACACCAGCAATAAACTTAACCATGCACTCTCTACCCGTCGAAGTAAATTCTGCATACTTATTTTTAATTACAGTGAGACAAGCACTGATAATGGTTGTGAATGCCATCCGCGCACTGCTGTCCTGTGATCTGACACCAGCAATCAGCTTCACCATGGTCTGGGTTCCGGTCGATGTAAATTCCCCATACTTATTTCGTATTGCAGTCAAACAACCGCTAACGATATTGGTAAAGGTTGTTCTGGAAGGACTATCCTGAGATCGTACTCCGGCTATAAACTTAACCATAAGTGTGGAACCACTGGTCTGGAACTCGCCCTGTTTTCCATTGATAGCTGTCAATACAGCCTGAACCAGCGTGGTGAACGTTGTTGTCAGTTCGGATTTCTTTGCATTTGCTCCATTGATGAAGGATGACAACATACTCGAAGCCGCAGCCGTTACTTTCGATTCTGCATTATTGAACGCATTGATAAATCCGGTCACACCAGTTTCACCAAGTGTTGTCAATGCGGAACTGAAAGAAGTCATACCGCTTGTATCCAGACCAACCATCCCATTTGCCATACTTACAAGCCGATTTGTCTGGGTAATTACTCCGGACAGCAATGTCGTATCAATACCGCTGATGCTGTTGTAATAATTGCTGAAATGAGCTCCGAACGAAGCCATATCGCTGCCGAAGCTGGCAAGTGTCATATCATCAGAGAACCATCCACCTTCTTTGGGAAGACTTTTCTGAAGCTCAACAATCGATGTCGCAGCATTGGTCGTGGTAGTAACGATATTCGCATCCACATCCTTCATATAGTCAGAATATTGCGCGAAGCTCTTACCAAAGGAAACCAGACTTGTACCAAAGGATGCAATATCGTTGTCTCCGGTAAACCAACTTACCAATCCACCCGTATTTGGCAACGTATTCGCCAGCTCAACTACCGCTTTGCCAGCCGTTGCCGAATTCGTAACCGCCTCCACATCGATGCCTGCAATTGCGTCAGAGTAGGATTTCATCGCTCTACCGAACGGCACCAGCTTCTCCCCGAACGTATCCATGTCGTTCTCTCCAGTAAAGAAACCAACGACACCACCACTGTTTGGAACCGTATTTGCCAATTCGATCAAAGCTTTTCCCGCTGTAGCAGATTCCACGATCACATTCGCATCCAGACCCTTTACAGCCTGAGAGAACAGCATCATTGCTTCACCAAACGGCACAAGCTGCTCGCCAAAAGCGTCCATATCATTTTCACCAGCAAAGAATCCTACCACGCCTCCGGAATTCGGAATTGTGGTCGCCATTTCAGCCATAGCCTTTCCTGCGGTAGCAGCATTCGTTACGGTGTCAGCATCCAGTCCTCTTACGGCATTTGCAAACCCCATCATCGCTTCGCCAAATGGAATAAGCTGGGCGCCGAAAGCACTCATATCATTTTCGCCTGTAAAGAATCCGATAACCCCTCCAGAATTAGGAAGAGTTGCCGCCATCTCCGCAAGCGTCCTTCCGGCGGTGGCCGCATTTGCTACTAATTCCCCATCCATACCAGCAATGGCGATGGAAAAATCACGCATAGCTTCACCGAAGGGAACAAGTTGGGTAGCAAAGTCGCTCAGAGAAGATCCGCCAGTAAGCCAGGAAGTCAATCCGTTCAGAATATCAGCAGCGGTTAGAATAAGGATCGTTTCCGCCAACGCTTTCACACCATCCAGCATGGAAGGATTAAGCTGTGTGGCTCCTTCGATAAATGGCTGCACATTCGTCATAAATGCAGAAAGGTCTGCGCCAATTTGAGGGAACTGACTGGAGACTCCAGACATGAAACCGCCAACAATGCCACCGACAAATTTGCCAATCGCAGTACCGATTCCCTGAAGAAGATTTCCGCCCTCGCCGATAAGCCATTCCAACCCAGGAATCTGAGCCAGAGCTCCAACAGCCGCCAGAACCAATGCCAATTCCGCGATGACTGCACCCATTCCAAGAACGCCAAGCATAGCTCCAGGCACCAAGGAGGCAACAGCACTGAGAGCAAGCATAATCGCTGAAAGCAAACCAATTCCGGCGATTCCTTTGATGAGTACATTCACATCAATGCCACTCAAGGCGTCGATTACCCCGTCAAAGAAAGCCATCAGTAACTCTACTCCAGCCTTAATCAATTCCGGCAGTTTCGTCGTGATAGCCTGAATAATTCCAATCAGAATATCAAATAGCTGCTCCACGATAGTCGGCGTATGTTCGACCAGAGCCGAAAGGACACTGTCAATCAAGACAAATAGCCCATCCACGACCGCTGGCACAGCCGTAACTAGAGCCTCGACTGCGGCGAGCACCAATACTGTAAATGCCTCGGCAATAGCTGGTCCACCATTTGCGATTACTCCTGCTAGAGAAAGGATTCCTTCTCCGATTGATTCGAACAGGAGCGGAATCAGACTAAGAATGCTGGATACTGCCACCACGAGAGACGCTGCTCCTGCTGCTCCAGATACTGCCAAAGCAGAAAGTCCAGTAGAAAATGCAAGAATACCTGCACCTGCGGCCAGACATCCCACTCCCAATACAGCAATGGCGGCCGAAAGTCCTAAAATAGCTGGGGTCAATGGTCCTAATGCAACTCCTGCAACGCCGAGAACAGTGAAAGAACCAGCCAGTGCCACCAATCCTTTAGCAATGCTCTCCCAGGACATATTTCCCAACGACTTTAGAACTGGGGTAAATATCGCTAACGCAGCGGACACCGTAAGAACTGCTGCCGCACCCGGAAGTGCAGTCTTCATCGCATTAAGCGCCACAACAAGAATGGTCATGGAACCTGCAAGGGTTACTAATCCTCTGGCAATTTCATCCCAGGACATTCCGCCCATATTTCGAACTGCTTCGCCAATAATGAGTAATGCCGCACCGACCTCTACCATTCCAGTCGCTTTCGATATCATTCCATTCGGAAGAAGATTCATTGCAACTGTCACAGCCGCCAGAGAACCAGCCATTGTGGTAAGACCCCGTCCAATCTCCCCCCAAGACAAGTTTCCCATCTTTTCTACAGCTTCCCCAAACACAAGCATGGCGGCGCCAAGAATTGTCATTGCCGTAGCGGTGGAAACTACATGTTTCGCATTAGCTGTCACTTTGGTAAATACTGCCAGTTCAGTAAGAACCACTGCAACCGCAGATAGTCCTTGAATCAGTTTTGAAACGTCCAGATTTCCAAACGCTCCAACTGCATCCGCCAGAATGTTGATGGACGCTGCAAGAAGGACCAAACCTGTTCCTTTCAGAACACCCATTCCATCCAAATCTGTAGCCCTCAGGAACAATGCCAGTTCTGTGCAAAGAACGCTGACTCCGATTAGACCTTTAGCCAAAGATCCCGCATCCAATTCGCCCAAATCTTCAACTGCTCCTACAAGAACTCGGATCGCTGCTGCAAATACTACCAAACCGGCAGAACCTTTTATCAGCCCCTTCGATGTTTTGGAAAGCGCTGTTGCGGACGCTACCAGAATAGCAGATAACCCGGCAACACCGACCAATCCTTTAAGAAGCTCATCCCAATCCAGACCGGATAATTTCTGAACTGCTCCCGCAAGAATAAGAACGGCGGTGAACATTCCAATCATCGCAATGGTCAACTGTCCCATTCCTTTGATTGCTGCCCCGTTCATGATCTTTTCAAAGATGGCCATTGAACCAAGCAGTTCAACGAACAGAACACTCAAAGCTCCCAAAGACGCATTTAGCTTCTCGGAATCAACTAAAGACAATGCAACAATCGCTGCGGTCAGGATTGCCATAGCGCCGGCAATTTTCAGAAGAGTTCCAGCTTTCAGATTTGACTGCCATGCTTCAAGACTCCTCTTAACTCCATCCAAAATATCTTTGAACGAACCAAGAATTCCACCACCGTTTTCCGTGATTTCTGATAGAGAATCGATGAACTTCTTCACTCCAATCAGAATTGCAGAAAACAATCCGGTATTGATTAAGTCTAAAATCGGGTCAAAACTCGCGGTATCAAATGCTGTGAGAATTGCTTCCCCAAGGTTCCCAAACGCATTTGCGACAATGGAACCGAGCTTCGATAGAACTGGAGCCGCCTTCTCGACAATCCCAATAATGCCCTCGAACGCCTTCTTTACCAGTTCTCCCAATTTTACAAACGGTTCAAATCGGGTCTGTACCTTATCCGCAAAATTATCAAGACCGCTGGTATCAACATTCGCAAACTCGCCGAAAGCATCAACAACTGTTTTTACAAAAGTCTTTACTCCATCTGCAATTGGTTTCAGGAAATTCCCGATTCCTTCGATAGCTTTATTAAAGGCATCGGAAGATTTAATGGCTTCATCGATACCAACAATGAAATCTCCAATACTGGCTGTAAACCCAAGAATCCCATCTTCGGCCGGAGCCACATATCCGATCAAATCGGCAAATCCACCAACCAGTGCTTTGACACCCTGAAGCCCGATATCAAATAAAGCGAATACCCCTTTGAATGTTCTCTTCAGGTTATTCGCTGTTTCTTCACCTATTTTGAATTTTTCTGTGAGTTCCTGCAATCCGACGGTGAGATTGTAAAGTTGCTCTCCTGTCATCGGTGGAAAGACTTCCTTAAACGCCTCTCGGATAGGCTTTATTACTCCTGCCAAACCTTCAAAGGCGTTTCTTACCGATTCGATCAAGGCGGTTCGACCGCCAAGGTCTTTCCAGTCCTGCAACATCTTGTTTCTTGCTTCGGCAGAAGCATTTACCATGTTGCCAAGAGAATTGCTGACCTCGGTTAAAAGTTCTTTTGCTTCTTCGAAGTCACCAATAATAATCTCCCAGCTTTGCGTCCAGCCAGATTGAACTGATTCTTTCAGAGTGTCCCATAACTGCGTGAATGTCTTTACCTTAGTGGCTGCGTCCAATGCTGTTTGAGCCAGTTCTGTAATCTCTTTAGCCTGTTCTTCGGTATATCCCTGTGCAATGAGGTCCGCCTCCGAATAAGCCCCGGACAACTGCGTCAAAGTTTCGGTCAGAACCTCGGTTGTCAGCCATCCGCCTTCGGTTAGAGATGCTCGGAATGAACCGTACTTCTCAATCATGGCGTCCATATTCACGCCAAAGTGTTCGGCCGTTCTCTTTAAAGCATCCTGGAATAGCTGACCGCCCATTCCCGCATTCACAACGGAGTTCCAGTCCTGCAAACTAACCTTACCTGCTGCAATCGCCTGCGAAAGCTGATACATAGCGGTACTGGCCTGATAAGCGTTAGAACCTGAAGCAGCCGCTAAGTTTGCAATACCTTTGATCGAGGTTACTGATTTATCCAAATCAACGCCGGCCGCTGTGAAAGTACCAATATTACGGGTCATTTCCGTAAAATTGTAAATCGTCTGGTCGGCATATTTGTTCAGCTCATCAAGAGCCGCATTTACCTGATCAATCGTTGTCCCTTTACTCTGCGTATTGGCAAGAATAGTCTGAACCGCATTGATTTGTGTTTCGTACTCCTGAAATCCCGTCTTAATCGGATCGATCGTCAGTGCAGAAACAATATTTTTACCAGCATTTAACGCTGAATTTGTGATGTTTGCCAGAGCCGTAACTGCCATGACTTCCAACGCTGAGAACCGCATCTTTACCGTCTCAACTGCGTTGGAAAGCGGAGTCATGTTGCAGTTTTTTGCTGCGGCATTCACATCTTCCAATCCTTTGGAGGCACCTTTGAGATTTAAGCTTTTTTCGAGCTTTTCAATTGTCGATATACTGGTCTGAACATTCTGCTCAAACTGCTTGTTATCGAATCGCATTTCAACGACTCTTTCGTCAATTGTCGTACTCATAGCTTAGTAACCTCCTTCCATGCGTTATTTGCGATTTTGTCAAAAATAGGCTGGATAGCAGGATTGATATAATCTCGCCCCTGTACCCAGCCGCCGTTTCGAGTCCCATGTCCGTACTGCAAAATAACAGCAATTGGAACTCCATTTTGAACATTTGAATTATGGAATGAAATCGTAACTGAACCTTTTCGATTCTCGATTTCGTAATACCAGGAATTCGCCGTTTCCCCAGAATCTACCGGTGTTGCAGACGCAAGGGCGGCTACTCCCTCTTTACCAAACTTATCCAGGTCTCCAATATGAACCGCTTCTTTTGCTCTTTCCAGAAAGCGGGTCAACTTGGAGAAGTCACCCTTTTGTCTGAAACTTATCATGGTATGTCCTCTTTAAATCCGAGTTGCATAATCCAGGGAAATCCATCCGGCACCGGATTTCAGCTTACCCCATCCAGCATCGGAACCGGCACCGCTCTTAACTTCGACAATGGTATATACGCCTTTCGGACAGAAACCATTGTTTCCATAATTCGTTCCGGGACCTTTGCGGATATACAAATCAGAAATATCCACCTGAACCAGAAAATTACTTGAAGGTTCCTCTGCTGATTCACTGGAAGCCGCACCTTTATAGGTACAATAAGCCTCATGAACACTGATCCATCCCGCACCGGATTTCAACCTGCCCCAATAACCGTTCTGAATTTCGGTAATTGTATAAGTACCCCTATCAGTAATCATCCCATTGGTCCCGTAATTAGTCCCAGGGCCTTTTCGAATGTTCAGATCGCCTACATCAACCTTATATAGACCTGTTTTGTAAGTTTTTGGGGCACTGTCGGTCACACTTCCGCCAAGCTGAGCTGTTACCCGATTTGCAAGGTCTCCCAGCCTGGAATAGAGCCAATCTCCAGGACAGGCTTTATTAGCGAACCACCGATGAACCGTGAGGATCATCTCGTTCGACTTCGGACTGTAATTCAGAGATTTGTCCTTGTCGCCAAACCAGATGAGTTTTGACTTACCGTTTCTCCGGCAGATATCAACACACAAAGCCGCCAGCTTTTCATATACCGCACTCGTCATGGCATACGGATGAGTCTTATCGCTGGCACATTCAATTGTCACAGCCCGCTGATCATTTGCATTGCTGGAAGAACACCAGCTTCTGTTTGCTTCATCTACACACAGAACAACCCGCCCATCGGTTCCGATTCCATAATTACAAGACGCTTCTCTACTGGGACTGGTAAAACAACCTCCAATAGATTCTGCTGAAAGTTGTCCGACCACACAATGCGGAGTGATTCGATCAATCGAATGTGTTCTAGCTCCGCTGTGATTTGGACTTTTTACCGTACAATTCACCAAGCTGCTATTACTCATAGTAATCACCCTTTCGTGTTCCATTTCTTTCTTCGAGCCGCATTCAATGCCGCATTCCGCTTCATAATTTCTCTGCGGCTATGCTTCTTCGGCGGCCTGCTCTTCACATCGCATACCCTTATCAAAGTGAATAACTTATTTAGATGCCACTTCTGGCATTCAAACGGAATGTTCAAGGCTATCATCCAGTAATAAATGAGTTCTGCCGTAATCTGCTCTCTGCTTCCCTGTGTTTTTTTCTCTTCGAAAAACCGGGTAGCAGTCATAGGAAGAGCAATATACTTATTGACTTCATTGATGTTGCTGTTCGTCAGATAACTATAAACTTCCGGGTTCACATTCTGCGTAAGGGTCATACATTTTACATAATCGATGGTTTCTTCCAAAGTTTTTTCCTGCTTTGTCAGAAACGGCTTATTCCATCTCGATTCCCATTTTGAAAGAGAAACAAGAGAATGCTCCAATTGCAAGGTCTGAGCCTTTGTATAAACAAACTCTTGCTTCACCTCATCCCAGAATTCTGTGGATGGTATTGTGATTCGGAGCATCTCTTACATCTCCTTTAATTCTGAATGTTTGCCGCGATTGCAGGAGTCGTGGCGGAATTACCGACATTCATCACCGCATTCACAAAGTCGGCGGCCACCTTGTCATTTGTAACCAGCTCCTCAAAGAGAACCTCATACGCGGGGGATTCCATAAAGGATCTGGAAATCTCATCAGACTTCATGAAGCGGCGGCCATCCTCACTCTTGACGCCGTAAGCCTTCTTAATAAGATCCTCGAAGAACTCCATAATCTGACCGCCATCGGCACCGGCGCCAATGCTCTTGAGCTGAACATCATATCCGCCCTTCACACTTGTCTGCATCTTGACAATTTCCGGCTTTGACAGGTGGAAATAGAAATCCTCTGTTCTTTTAACGCCATTCAGATCGATATAGGGAATAGTTTTCTTCAACATAATTTTTTCTCCTTTCAAATAAAAAGAAGCCCCGCACATTGAATACGAGGCTTCCTATAGATTATTCTGTTTCCAAGGTCAGCCCAGAAAGACCATAAGTCTTTGTGACGCTTTCCCCGTTGTGTGTGATAGTCACCTTGATGCTCTGAGTATCCTTATTCTTGATAAGGAGTACGATGTTCATGTCGTCATCGAGCGTAACCGGTCCTTTGGTGCCGCCTACAAGCTCGACAACTGTTTCTGCTTCAGCCGGCTCAGCTTCAATCTTGAGAGCGAGGTAATTTCCCGACTGTTCTGAAACATTACTGCTAAAATTGACATAACCATCGACATACTTCAGGGTGCCTGTCACCTCATCATCGGAAACAACCACATCACTCTGTAATTCATTTACTGCTTTCCCAAATAAAACAGCCTCTCCGTCTTCAGGCTTAACGGAAAGGCTCATTAAGGGTTTTCCTTGGTCATGATCTCGATTACTTCATCCGGAAGCGGAAGTCTGGGGTCAACGCCGTCATTTCTTTCTTCTGTGGTCGGATCTTTACCATAAAGAATTTCCTCCAAAGCTGCCAAATTCTTGGCATCTACTCTCGTGGAGTCGAAAGTAAGGATTGCTGTAGGTTTCAGCTTCTTGCCTTCGATCGTCTTCGTAATTTCAACCGGCGTTGTGCTAAATTCCCAAGAAAGCGCGATCGGTTCTGGACTATCATTCTTGGTCTGGTAGCCCTTCTCAGACGGCGAAGCCAAGCAGCCATACACCAAATGGAGTTTGTAACCGTAATCATCGGAGTCCACATCATTTCCCAGAATCGTCCGATAAGAAAGACCAAATACCTTCCTGCTCTGCTGGCCGGCAAATACGCCAGGCGCAATCTCCACCGATCCATCACATTCAGAGAATTCATCTGGATAGGTATATGCCTCGATGGTTCCACCAAAATCTTCTGCGGACATCAGATTCAGATACTTGATATTATCCGCATAAATAGGGGAGGGTTCTGCTCCAGAAGGACTCTCCGTCACCGCACTCAGACCATTCCACGCAACCCCCTTGTTGTATTTTCCGCCAGTCTGGATCGGATAAAGGACGCCATGGTCACAACCGGTTTCGTAAAACCGTTCCCCAACTTTATCCCAAACAAGTTTACTCATTGAATTATTCCTCCAATCTCAGAAATACACATTAAAAATGTAGTGATTCAGGTTATCTTTTTTAAAATGCCGGTCGAACCGGCTCATCGGTAAATTCGTTACTTTCTGCACCAAGGACGTATCCGGATCTTTATCAATGACGGTAATGGCATATCTTCGATTAGACAAATATACCCCGTCATTCGCATACGTCTTGTCAATATCGTCAAGGCTATATACAATGGCGGGGTAATTCATCTTAATAGATTCCGGAGGCTGAAAATAACATCGGCACTGTTCGCCTTCTATCGGGCAGGATAATATCTCGCACAATAGTTTGTGAAACAGGATTCGTCGATCAGTCATTATATACACCTCCTACCGTCAGAATCAGACGCGGATACTGAACTTCGACACTGGAAATCTTCCACTTTGCTCCCATGAACTCAACATACCGCATTGTGTGAAAATTCTGATAGGCAAAAGGATCGGCCACAATGCTGATCTCATTGGAAATGTTGATGTCGTCATTGAGCTTATCGGAAGTCTGATACCGACTAGTATTCCGAATCAAATCTCCGAAATACTCTCGCTCAGTGATTTCTCCATCCCAAACACCAGGGCGAACATCCTTTGATACTGCATAGCCGATTTTTCCAAAAAATTTTGCCATTTTGAATTTTCTCCTTTACTCTGTTTCCAAAGTCAATCCGGTAAGTCCATAAGTCTTGATAGCAGAATCTTCCCCATCGTTCACCGTCACCTTGATGCTCTGAGTATCCTTATTCTTGATAAGGAGTACGATGTTCATGTCGTCATCGAGCGTAACCGGTCCTTTGGTGCCGCCTACGAGTTCAACGGTCACAATCGCATCCTCAGAATCAGCATCAACTTTCAAAGCAAGATAGTTTCCTTCCTGCTCAGAAGTATTGCTGCTGAATCCCGTGTATCCGGTAACATACTTCAATGTACCGGTAATCTCGGACTCTCCGACAACAACATTCTCCTGTAACGAATCTACCGTTTTCCCGAACAGATTGGCTCCCCCATCTTCGGGACTAACGGAGAAGCCGATTAAGGGTTTTCCGTTACATCCTCTTCGATCGCAATGGCAGAGTACACTCTGGTCAGAGCACCGGAGCATCTGGTCTCCAGAAGGGACTTCTCCTGGTTAAAGTCGATATCGAACTGCGTGAAGTGGGTAACTTCGCCGCCCTTCGTAGCACCCAGAGAGTAGTCATTCAGGTTCGTGATGATAGCGAGCAGCTTCTTGGTCTTGCTGTCATCCGTCTTACGAGTCTTACCCTCAAACTGCTCAGCAGTGAGAATCTCACCCACGTTGAAGGCGGATGCAAGCTCCGCCTTGGAAGCGTAGATTCTGCGACCGTTCATATCACGGGCCAGAAGCATCACATTGAGCATATGCGGGGTGATGTACATATCCGGAGTACCGGTACCCTTGTAATTCTCTCTCGCATACAGAACCGCATTGATCATAGCCTCGGCGTAAATATAATTTTCACCGAAGTTTACGCCGGTGTTTGTACCCTGAAGCTCCTTCTTTGCGCCTTCAACATCCAAATCGGCGTGAATAGTGTAGAGGTCGTCATCCGTCCAGATGGGTCTGATCTTATCCGGATCGATCTTACCCTCGTCGCCGTCTTCACGGCCGTCACCCAGCATCATTGCAATGGCCAGTTCTTCATTGAGCATCAGGCGGTCGATGTCATACAGGTACTTCACGTAATCGAAATCGGTAATGTCAACGATGTCGTCACGATGCAGAGCATTCTTCACATAAACGGTCTGCGGATCAGTGGTTCTGCGTACCAGCTTGAAATTGCCGGCCTGCTGCTTCTCTTTCCCCTTCTTGTAGCCTCTGGCGCGAAGAGTGTCAATACCACGGATGTCGGTCTGGCTGGTTCTGATTCTGGAAATCGGGCTCTTATGTACCTTCCTCATTACATTGGTAATCCAACCCTGGTCATTGGTAATGAGTTCAGGAGCGCCCGGACGTACTTCCTGATATTCCGGGAACAGGCTCGTCACGTTTCCGTCGCCAGTCTGAACAAAGCCGCCGCTGACCGCATCATGCTGAAGGCCATTCTGCTCCGCATAAAGCTGAAGAGCCGTCTGGAAAGTACCAACCTGACTGGTCTTCGCCATCTTAATGATGTCTTCCTGCGCGGAATGGGTCAGAAAGCCACCGGTCTCATTTTTCTTATCGTTGTCAAACACATTATGCTTCATCTCGGTATTTCCTCCTTTAGAATCGTCATCATTTTTATCTTCGGGCTCATCGGTTTCCCCGATAGCCTGTCCGATCATTGCATAAACCACATTTTTCTGCTTTTCATTGAGGGTATTAAATACCTGCTCAATTGTCTCGTCATCTTCCTCAGGCTTTTCTTCAGAAGTCTTATCTTCCTTAGATTCGGATTTCTCCTCCGTCTTCTTTTCCTCGGATTTGTCGTCCTCTTCGGCGGAATGATAAATCATAATGTTCTCGTCATATCCGATAATGGTACGGTCTTCTGAAGTCTCGCCGTGAGCCATGACGGAATCAATGAAAGCTCCAGGATTGGCTCCGGCTAGAACAAGGCTCAGTTCGTAGATAACGCCATGCACCACATTCGCTCCGGCCTGTTTAAGCTGACCGGCACAAATAGAAAGCGAACGAACGTCTCCATGCTGAACCAGCTTCTTCGCTGCCTGTCCAGATTCGCTGTCATTGAAACTACAGTAGGCATAAACGCCCTCATCACGATTTTCCAGCACTCCATGACCAAGCACACAATTGGGATCAGAATGATTATGTCCCCAAATCAGGGGAACCGTTTGTCCATTCTGGCTCTTAAATGCATCCCTTTTGATGGTTCGACCATCAGTGCAAAGAAGATCGTTTCTAGTGGCCCAACCACTAAAATCGTATTTCTCCATTTTGAAAATCACTCCTTTTTGTCAGTATTGCGCGAAAGCTGCATTGCTACTTCCTCCGTTTCCGCTTCTTCACCGCTTTGTATTCGGAAGCTATCTTGTCAAACTCTTGCTGATAGAGCTCCTCATAAGTGGCATCAAGGTTCTCTTTTGCCGCTTTATAAGCTTCCCTGGCGGCGGTGACAGCAGCCTTTAACTCTGTACTGACTTTTTCTCTTTCTGATTTAGCATTCGCAGAATTATCAGCCCTCTCTTCTTTAGCGTCTTCGGTAATTCGCTTCTTTTTACGACTTGCGGAAGTCCTCACCTCTTCCTTTTCAGCTTTCGCCTGCTCACTCACCTTAGCTTTATCCTCGCTGGCATCATCACGAAGCTTTGCGATTTTCTCGTTGCGCTCCGCCACTCGCTTTGCCCTTTCCTCTTTGGATAATCCGGAAGGAATTTCTATCGCCATCAAGCGTTCAATCTCAGCATTTTTCTTTTCGTCAATACGCTCTTTCTGATCTTCAGCTTCCTCTCCAATATCCTCCAAATCGGATTTTTTACGAGAATCAACCCTACTCCTTCTTGACGAAGATTCCTCGGTAAGCTGAGCATTCAGTTCCTTTAATTTGGCTGAGATCTGCTCTCGGGTTGCCTTAGCCTTTGCTCTCAGTTCAGCAATTTTTTGTTCTCGCTTTTCCTGTTCTTCTTTTACTTTTTCCTTCTTCTCGCTGGTTATCTCATTTTTTGTATAAGCCCAGATTTCTTTACCTTCATCATTGAGCTTCGTTGTAGAACGACGCCCCTTAAGTTCTCTGGTTCTCATATAATATTCATGAGCTTTTACCGGGTCATAATAAGGAGATGCATAATGTTGAAGGAGCTCGTCAATATCCATTAGCTCTCCTCCTCATCATCCGAAACATAGTTTCCTATAATTTCATCAATCTCCTTTTCAAGACCATCAAGCAACTCATTTACGATGCTGTCGTAATCTGCTCCAGAATCACTTTCACCGGATTCGACATCAGAACCCTCATTTGAAGGCTCAGATTTTGCCTCGCTGATATTGCTATTCTTCAACTCATCGGCTTTCGGATTGTCAGACGGCTTCATGCCAATAATCTGCCGAATTTCGTTGGATGTCATAATCTCGTTTCTTGTGAATTTGTCAGCGATTTCTGACAGATCAGCTACTGGTACAAGTTTGAAGGGATCACGGAAGAACAGAATTGATTGCTTTTGAGATCTGGCCGTTTTGGTAAGGAACTTACGTTTCATTTCGTCAACGATTGCTGAAATGATTGGCTCAATAGTACGGTTATAATAGTTCAGCATGGTCTTCTCATCTGCGGAACCATCCAATATGCTCTGAGTGATACCTAACTGGCTGTAAAGCATACTCGTCAGATATTCAATCTGCTTCATCAGATTATTTTCCACAGAACGATTCAACTGTGTAATCCGCTCCGTACCATCGGTATATGCAATACCATATTTAGAACCGGCCAACTGGCGTTCAATCTCGACACGCCTCTTCTCAGCCTGTTGACGCCTTGCTTCTGTTTTAATTACATAAGGAAGCTGGATAATTAAATCAAGTTTCCCCGAACTGCTCTGCTCATCGACAACGTCCAATAAATTCAGCTTCCTTATCAAACGCTGCATCGTTGAATTCGGCTCATTGATTACTGCATAAAGCGGATTTTCAATAATCGCAACTGTATCTTTGGGAACCACAATGTCTTCCTTTAATCCAGTCCGCTCATTATAAACTCTCGCTTTAATATGGCTTGGAAACCATTCCAGAATCTTTCCGGTACGCATTGATTCGATTTTATATGAGCCTGTAGTATCAGGATCATCATCCGTATCAACCGGAATAATTGCCACACAGCCCTCATCGAGCATGGATAAAACAACGTCCTGAAGGAAAGCACGTCCCGTCTGGTCGATGTTGGCAGATAAATTCAGACAGTCATTTAACCCTGAAGGAATTTTCTCAAGGAATCTTTCAGAGTCGTCCAGGCGGACGTGTTGGATGCTGATTGAAGCGCAATCCAATGCAATGCGATTATATACAGAGGTAACAATGGATCTCTCATTCCCTCTTGTAAGTCTCGGGCGGTCGGGTCTGTATGAATATCCAACTCCTATGTCCCGATAGAAACCTGTTGGGTCTCTATTTAAAAAAGCGTTCCAGGCGTGTTTAATCCTGGAACCGATTGAAACTTCCATTTCGAAATCGTCACCTCCTTATTCGAAAGCATCTCGGTTGAGCTTGAAAGCGACAAACGCATCCATCATAGCTGCCACGGCATCAATCTTTGCGTCGTATCGCTTTTTCAGCAATTTTCGGTTTCCATTCGTATCTTCCATAACGATACAGTTCCCCATCGCAAAGGTCATAAGTTCTTCATCAAACAAAAGCATCCGCTCCTCGGAAAGTTTCTTTAACTCTCCCAAAGGAACGGATTCTGTCTTAGCACCCTGTATAACCTTCTCGATTCCAAACGGACCATTTTCAGATGACCATCGTTCGATGAACTCCTTTGCATTGTACGGGTCATACCCCAAACATCGAACATCGTATCCAAATTCTGCAATGTGGTTATCCAAATCCTCGTAGACTTCCATCATATCCAGAACAGTCCCCTCCAGGACAATCAGACTTCCCTCATTCATAAATTGATCGTATTTGATTCGCATTGCTGCCGGAAGTTTCATCAGAGTAGATGAGGAAATGTAGTTCCTGGTTTTCACGCCAAAGGAGCCATTCGATAACGGGAAAAGGAACGTAAAAGCACAGAAATCGTCTCCCTGTGACAAATCAATTCCCAAAGAACAGGGCATCTGCCAGTAGCTTCTCTTCTTATGAGGAAGGGTTTCTTCATATGTGAAGTAATAAGTGTAGCCCTCCATCGGCAATCCAAATCTCTTAGCCAAGATATCATTTCTGGCCGCAGGTGACTTCTCCGCTCTTTCTACATCAAGCTGATAAGTTTCGTAGCTTACCGTCTTACCGATATTAGGATTTGCCTTTAACCACATATCTGGGTCGCCAACTTCATCAATGGAATCGAGTTTATACCACCAAATGGAAACATGAGGATTGACATAATCACCTTTGAGAATGTCCATCAACTCCATTTTGATTGTGTCGCCGGCTCCGTTTCTCACCGTTCCCTCAGAACTCGTGGCAACGATGATGTAATCATCCAATTTAGACGCACCCTGCTCTAAAGCGCCAACCACATCTTCTCTGGTATCGCCGGACAGCCACTCGTCAACGGTGGAAATCTTAGGACGCAATCCCTGAAGCTTTGCGATGGACATTGGACGTACTTCCAGAAGCGAACCCGTAAGAAAATTTTCGATGCCCTTTTTGGTGGAGGCCAGTTTCATTCGCTTCGCTTTAGAACCAGTCGTATTCTGCAAAGAACCTTCCGTTAGGAATCGGAACAACGGGCCTCTCGACCGGGTAATTGCAGTTCGGAAGGGCGACATCACTTCATCTGCCTGCTTCATTGTAGGAGCCGTTGTGACCTGATGCGTTGTCGAGGTATCGATATTTAATCCATAAGATTGGATGCAAGTATCATATAAAGATTTAGCAGCCCCTCGTCCAACAATGAGATATTGTTTCTTTATCAGACGCTGCTTAATTCTTTTATTTACATATCGACCACCATGTCCATCTGAACTTGGCTCCCACACACTTCGTTCAACGAAGTAGTACCATCCATAAAGCTGCTCGCCCCATAATTTGAAAGAGTCCAGTAAATTCAAATCAGAGCCATCTGTCAATGTTAGTTCTGATTCGCAATAGGCAATCCATCCTTCAACGGCCTGGTCATCGTAGTAAATACCAGGATTGGCTATCAGGTCGTCAATTCGGTTCATCTCCATAGAGACTTCTTTACAAACCGGTATCTCTCCCCTTATTACGGCATCCCGAAACATGCCGTAGTATTTGGGAACGGCAGTGTTCGATAATGCCATAATTGAATCACCTACTTGCTGGTTGCTTTCTTGATAACCGCATCAATCCCCTTCGTCATGTATTTCGATACATAATTAGTGGCAGTCTGCTTTGCAGCATTGGTCAGCACGTCCTGTACAAACTTTCTGCCGACAGAAATTTCTGAACTGGTAAGCTGTTTATACTGCTTTTCCATCTGAAGACGGTTAATCTTTGAACGGAGTTCCGAATCGGACATCTTTTTAACCTCGTCATCGGAACTGTTCTTCTTTCCACTTGCTCTCGCAAGCTGTTCAGGAGTTCTTCGGACACCCCATTTCATCCCAAGAATCCCATGATGCTGTAACAATGCTTCATTACTCATTTTGAATCTCCCTCCTTTGCGATATATGATGTCACCCCATTTGCTGCATTTCCGGTTTCGTAATACGGGACTTCTGTTACCACAATATTTCGATCCAGAACTTTATTCTCGGTATCCAGCATCTGAGATTGGAACGCTTTTGGTGTTATCCTGTACTCACCGTCGTAGGATTCGTATTCTTCAGATTTTTTCTCATCTGTTTCCGCGGCAACATTCAGTCTCCACTCTGCCTCGGCAATCATCTTTTCCATGGATGCTATCACAGCAGAACTCAACGGCGGATCAAATATCAGCCTTACCTTCATATGCATGTAGGACTTTACTAGCTGTAATTTCGTCTCATCGGAAATGAATTCTTTCCACGTAGTGCTTTTATCCTGAATGGAGAATCCCGATGGTGGACCAACGCCGAGTTGCGTCAAGATCATAAATACCGAATTGATATGTATGATAAGGTCTGAATCGAAGTGTTCGTACTCTTCTGTAATACCTAGCATCTTTTTAATTGATGTAAGTATACTTTCCATAATCTCTATAACCTCCTCTCCATCAATGTTTCCAGGGACATGTATCGTTTCTGCTTCGAACAACGGGTTCTGTGATGAGAAGGCTTTCATCTCCATAGTGAATGGCACTATGCGTTGTAAGAATTGTTGAGATTAGGTACTCCGGATTTAAAAGGAAATCGCTCCTCTTTAAAATATCCTCAGCGGAAATCGGATTCATATGGTGAATCAGTATCTTTCCATATATCTCGTGGCCTTCCATTCCAAGGTCACATCCGTTATCTCTAATAATCACAAAATCACGAACGGCCTTCCATTCCATAGAACGATAAAAAATCTGATTCAGATATCGGTCAAACCCAAAAGTGTCTGCACCGACAACTCCGCCCAAACGAAGATACTCATATCGCTCTTTGAAAGTCTTTAATTTTGATAATTCCGAATAGGTCCTAATCATCGTCGCTACCCTGTCCACTATATATACGAAACGCATTGATGGCGTCCTTATAGAGATCCTTGATTTCGTCGGTGGAGTCGATTGCTCTCACTTTTGCCCGCAACAGATTGTTCTCTTCCTCCAGTCGCTCTTTTTCGAGCTTCTCTCTGGAAGAACCCAGTTTCAGATAGTGAGTAATGACCTGAGAAGAAGCAGTCCCTTCCAGCAATTGCTTTTCGGCCAGGTCAACAGCCAGAGAAATCATCTGAAGCTCCCTTGCTTCTGGAGTCAAAGCAGGACGAATCTTCTTGGAAGAGCCAGTTGATTCAGAACTCTTTGCTTTTCTAGCCATTTACTGCCTCCTTCCCATCTGTTTTTCAATAGTTTCATAAAAGTTTTCCGGCAGTATTTAAAAGAACCCACAAGGCTGACTGTAACTTTTTTACCGAAAGGAGAAAAAAGAGTAAAAAGAACCACAGCTTATTACTTAGCCAACCTTATGAGCTCTGTTAAATACTGCCGGAAGGTAAAAACATTCTCCGAAAAATACCCCCGGGGAATTTTCAAAGACCGCCGCGATGACGGAGGGGGTGCGATTTTTGCTACCCCCCCCCTATACCATCTGATACCTAGACAGTCACCGCATCTCGCGTAACTTTTTTGTAAATGTTTCGAAAATCGTATTTCACAATCTCGTCAATTGCTCGTTCAACTTCCAAGTCATTCTCTTCATCAGAGAGTTGGTCCGACGTTCTGGCAATTCTGCCAAGATACGAACACGAATGATAACCTTTTTCCTCATCAAACAGAAACCATGAAGTGAACTGTTTAAATGGATCGAAAGGATTGTCAATGGTTGTAAGCATACACTTCTTCGCCATTTACTTTGTTCACTCCTTTCCATTCAGATACTTCGACACAGTAGAACTAGAAACGCCCAAAGCTGCTGCTATCTCAGCAGTGCTATAGCCAGAAGCATTCAGCGCCGCAATACGATTTACTTTGGCAGAGCTAAGGGTCGTGGTTGCACGTGGGGTAGCTCTTTGTCTGACTGTATCAATGTTTGTATTGTTGAGAATCTGGGTAAGCTTGTTCTCGCTGATAGCGCCGGCTTGAATCGCTTCCCATTCGCGATCTGTAATCTCGATGGGGGTTCTCTTGGCGCCGACAGCAGTACGGGCCGCAGTAAGGGCCTGTTGATTAGCCTTCTTGATTTCAGCCTTTGTCATATCGGGGTTATCTTTCTTCTTAGCGGCCACGATAGAATTTGCCATGGTCTGTGCCTGACGCTCGCGGGGGGCGTTCTTTAAAGCCACATTAAGCTTGGCCATAAGAGAATCAACCTCTGTCTGGTAGGTCTGTTTTGCCGAAGCAGAGTAGGCTATCTTTCCGGTATTAACCATCTCCCTACGGGCCTGATTAGCCAGGGACTTCATGGTATTTGCATAGTCCGCATATGCTTCCTCTTGAGGGGTTCCAGAAGATAAAGTGCGGGCGTCCCTGGTTTCTGCCATCTTGGTACTCTTTTGAGTTCGCACCTGGGTCTTTCCGTTCTTATCTACATACTCCTCTCTGACACTCTTCCAGCTTTGCTCTCCGGTTTCCCTGTCAATGATCGGGCTTCCTTTTTTTTTCAATACAGAAGTCTCAGACTTGGCACGCGAAATCAGAGTAGAGGCTCCGCCATAACCATCATCGTCCTCGTGGGCCTGGTACTTCTTCTTCAAAGCAGTAATACCATTGTCCTGTTCGCTCTTCTTGTAGTCGAGCTTATGCTTCTCAGCATCGATGACAACCATGCTATGACGTACAGCTCTCGCAAGTTCATCCTGAGTAGCGCCTTTCAAAGTCATATCAGTAATCAAGTTTGAAATCTTACCCATTTCTGTCTGGGTATTCTTCATAACCTTAATCTTCTGACCGCTGCTGTTATAGTAATCGTCACCTTTCTTAACAGTCCCATAAGACATCTTAGGATCGAATCCTTCTAACCCCTTTAATTGTGGGGTGGAAGTAATCTTCACTCTGCTATTAGAGGAATTACACGGAATTACCATGACGGTATCACCGTCAAAATCGGCACCAGAAAGACGGTCAGCGACCTTTTTGTTAATGCCTATAGCGTCTGCTGGTGTATTCCCAAGAACTCTTCTTCCTTCTGGCTGTTTGTTATTAACAGTTAAGATTGGAATCTCGAAAGTTCCACCATGCGGATACCGAACAAGGGCTACGGTTTCTCCGTTCTTGTAGTTCGGAGCATAAACTTCGTTGTCTTTAATAGATGTCAACGGAAGAATGACTTGATACTTCTGCCTTGGAAGAGCGGCTGCCTGTAAATGAACAGCAGCTGCATCACAGTCATCAGCAAACGATTTCAAAAGAACTTTTTTCACTGTCGGATTCGTAAGAGAACAAATCTCATCAAATTCGGACTGCTTATCTGCGGCTGCCAGATTCAACTGCTTCTTTATCAAAGTTCTGCTCTGCTTCGACAGGAATTGAGACGGAAGCTTGTCGGCCCATTCTCCCCAATCTCCTTCTTCCGCTCGCTTGTTGATAAGGGAAAGCTGTTTCTTCCCATTCTTATCATAATAGTAACTCTGTCCGCCTCTTGTAGTCGTAGGATTATCGGGATCGTTGACTCCTTCTTTAATCAAAGATCCGAACGGATTATCGGGATCATCTTTGATTGGTTTGAGAACGTCCATCTTTGGCGTTCCTTTTTTCTTGTTAGTATTGAACATAACGTCAACACCATCTGGAAGATCGTCAGAGTAAACGGCCATTCCTTTTATGTAATGGGTTCCATCAACCAAGATTCGGATCTGAGCATAATGAGATTCTCCAAGAGACAGATCATCAACACCTCTTCGAATCTCAACAACGCCATCCTTTAATTCCCCACCATCCTCTGCATAACGAATTTGAAGTCTTTTTGAATCCATGCTTTTTGGATAGACAAACTTCGGATCAAAGGATTCTCCATCGTCATGAGAGACATAATCTTTCAGAGAATTGATATTCTCAAAATCATAAATTTCCTTATGCTCTGTTCCAGGCGGGCAAATTACTCGAAGCGTGGTTTTCTTTCCCGGATTCGTTATCTGATCCACTCGACCACCATAGACAGGATAGCCTTCCATCTCCAACATGTAGAGTGCTTCATTCAGTTTCTCTTTAGAAATTCCAAGCTCACGTTCCACACCGGCGCCGACATCAATCATGCCTTTTTCATCAATCTGCTTTTTGATAAACTCGGCAGTCGTTTTGGCCTGATTCATACGAACCTCGGAATTCTCATTCAAAAGCGAACGGACAGAAGAGTCATTTGCAAATCCCATTTCCTTTGCAATTTCGTTTAAACTCAATCCATCTTCTCGAAGAGATTTTGCTCTTGCAACATCAAGCGCACGCCGTTCGTCTTTTGCTAGAGATTTCTGCGTACGGTATTGTGTGGTGGTTAAACCCATGGCTTTTGCGATCTCGGTATCGCTCATCCCCTGACTTTTTAGTTCATCCACTCGACTCAAAAAATCTCCGCTATGCTGATAAGGATTTTCACCAGATCCCCACGGATAACGACCAGAACGGCGGGGCATTCCATAATGCATTAAAATTTCTTCCGCAATCGGATTCATAATTTAGCCCTCCTGTTCTTTGATTTTGTTGATTACTTTGTCGAATGTGATAATCTTGTCCATGATTGGAACAATGGTTTCAGCCGTCGGATTCTCATAAAGAATCTGGTTGTTCTGATAAATCCGAAGTTCCATTTCAATGTCGGCCGGCTTGATTTTGTATTCTAAACAAAAAAGAGCAGCGTATATTTCAAGCTGCTCCATGTGCGCCGGAATGACGCCGGTTTTTAAATCGTGAATACGAAGCATACGATTTCGAAATGCAATCGCATCTGTTGTTCCAAAACAATTCTCTGAATAGAAGAGTGGCTGTTCGGGAACCATTTTGAAACCGATCGCATCATTCACATACATATTCAATGTTTTCTGAGACTTCGGAAGTTTCTGTCCAAGCGTGATACACCTTGCTGCGAAATCGTGAAGCTCCGTCCCTTTTTGAGTCGCAAGGAATTTTGAGTACGATTCTGCAACTTTGGATTCATCATAGTTAATCCAGTGATATTTGCTTGCGCCAAGAAAGGCGTGTTGCCCTTCAAGAGCCGAATGCTTGTTGAAGATCATGTAACACTTCCTCCTTATTTTCGGGACAAATAAATCTTGAGAACGACATCTCATTCATTCGCCCAACATAATATTCTTGGTTTGGTTGTTTCTTGGCGCGAACGCTTTTTTTACATTCCAAAGTGGCCCACTTATCGTTATAAAGAATCAGTAAATCAGGAATTCCCTGAATGTGACTGGAATCCAGTTTTGTTACGATGCAGCCTTTAAACATTCTTTTCAGTTCTTGAATCAGTTTGTTCTGAAATTCGCTTTCCAGCATAAGTGAGCCTCCTTTCTCCAAAATAAAAGAGAGAATGGCCATTTTAACCTTCTCTCTTCATAACAGTCGATGTATTTTTCGCGCGCAAAATAAAACCAAATGTAGGCATAAAAAAAGACAGGGACTCGTTTTAAGAGCCTCTGTCTCAAAAGGTCATTTCATTTAACTATTGTTTCTGAGATACCGTATCAATATCCAAATCAGCCATAAACCGCCTGTACACAAAGTAAGAATTACATCCAATATCAAACCGGCTGTGCTTCTTTTCTTTTTTCCGCCTTTACTCATCCGACACTTCCTCCTCTATAGATTTCACTTTACTGCTACGTTTAAATATTTTTACTGCTCCTTGTTTTGTCTTCTGAACAGCTACAGAAAATTTTTCCTTAGTCCGTTCTTTCGCTTCTTCCTTGGTTCTCTGAATTTCATCAAATAGTCTTTGACTTTCTGCAATAACCTCTTCAGGTATGTACCTTAAACAAACTGTTGAACCAATTTTGACGAGCGTACCCTGTTTCGGATTAGACCCTATCACCTGTGAATCAAAACAATCCTTATAACGTGGATTTGCTTCTTTTATGGTTAATTTGCTTGTGGAACTCTTTAGTCCACAATCTTCCAATATTCTAACAGCCTGCTCTAAATCGATAGGAAAACCTTTATGATACAGTTCCGGTATTTTTATCTTTTCTTCAGCTTTATCAGAAGACTTGCTCTTCGCATTATTGATGGCGTTGGCTACCAAAGGAGTCGCTGCGGTTGCTAAACCGGCCAGCGCACTTATCACACCAATGACATCTGTCGAACTTTTATTATTTTTGTTGGTAGTGTTCGTTCCCATTGTATATCCCTTTCAATCAAGTAATATATGGGCAATAAAAAAGGTGCGGCCCCAACAAGAGACGCACCCGAAAAAGTGCTCTCCCATTGTTGCCACACAATCTCGACCTAATTACGGGTATGAGTAAAGAGAGAATACACTTTTTACCAAAGCGATTCCCCATAATTAAGTCGGATATAAAATTGTGTGGCATTTACAGTATAGCACAGATCAAGAGCAAAGAAAAGAAATTTTTCATTGGCTCTTGACATTTTCTTCAAGCTGTGATATGGGCTTGTTTTCTAAGATCATCGTAGATCATCTTCATTCCGTCCTCAAAGTACACTACTATACTCATATACCCGAACGGACGAAAATATACGGATGACCGCGACAACCTTGGATAAATTGATTTGAAATTTTCATACAAGCTCTCCCAACTAATCTTGCTCATGATTTCCTCCATTTTTGCTCGTGGCCAAAAACCCACTTTTTTTTCGCTATTACTATATACTTTTAAACTTTCTATCATAATAGTTTAAGAAAAAAAGTGGGAAAGTGGGCTTTAAGCCCGCAAACCCGCATAAATACTGGGTTTTTGCTGACCAAATCGGGGTTTTAAAAGTGGGCAGAAAGTGGGCAAATGGCCACAAATTTGACCAAAATTGTCCGAATCCTTCTCCAAAACTCCCCACATTTTTCAAAAAGCCCAGATAAAAGTGGCCAAAGCCCATTTTTCAAAACCCAAAAGTGGGCGTGATTTTCACCCACTTTCAAGCTTTGTATGGACGATTTTTAATAATTTCTTCTCTGATAAGGTAAGTGTTTTCGGACAGTCGGCCGGTAGGAATATTGCTTAATGAAGGATTCTCTTCGAGATTTTCTCAAAGACATACCATATCGAGCCGGAGAACTGAGACTCTTTTTCTTCTCTTTCTCTGGTACTGATAATCCGAATGCCTCAGCCAGAGCGTCCGCCATCTCTTTTACCTTCACGGCAAATTCGTCAAACGCTTTGACAAGAGCATCTATAGTCCTCTGCCATTCATCCATAAATAATCACCTCCAAATCCGTCCGGTTCGTTTATCCTTAATAACAATTCGCTCTTCAATGTGGAAGTCGGACAGCTCACAAAGCGTAAAAATGGTATCCAGTAGCTTATGGAACCGGTCCTCTTCCTGCTCAATTTTTTTCAGCGCTTCGTAGGCAGTCGGATCAGAATACCCCTCAGCATTTTTTCGAAAATCGTTTTTAGTACCCATCTCGTCCTCCCCACCGGAATGAATCATCCATATAGGTTGCAGACGAGTTGACCGCCTTTAACACAATCAGCCCGATTAGACTCACGAGTCCAACGACACACGCAATAACTCCCATTACACATTTCATGTTGCTTCACCCTCACTTTCAACTAATTTTACACCGCCGTATTCCCACAAATCCTCTTTCAGCTTGTCCATGTCCAGTTCACCATTTTGCCAGCGTTCGTAGTATTCCAGAACCAGCTCGGTAAACTTCGGAATGCGCTTCGCATAGGATTTTGTCCAATAATGATCCATCAGCACTTCCAGCGGCAGAGTCAGGAGCAGAACCATCGCAGTGTTTACGGCATCATCTGTAGCTTCCTGCTTGATTCGCTCCAGCTCTTTTCCCACCTGCTCACGGACGGCTGCATCGAGCTGCGCTTTCGTGAGATTGTATGTAGCGGTCTTTGCTTTCTGCTCTAATTTCTGAGCACGTCTCCTCTCGGCTCGTCCCATCGTCCTCATCCCCTTCATAAATCCAGTTCGTTTTCGCAAAGAACATCGGTATTCCCATAATCAGGGAAAATAAAAAGAACGTTGCATCCCATTCAATCGGGACTGACAACGCTCCAATCAAGACAATCAGGACAGCATAGATTTTATTTTTTATCAGTTTTCGGCTCCACATAGTTACTCTCCTTTATTCTGCTCTTTGGCGAGGATTTTCGCCTCTTTCAACTTTGCGTATCCTTTGGCCGAAGCACAATGCTCGATACATTTGCAGATCCGAGCGATTAACGCATACAAGCAGAAATATGCCAGTAAAATACAAATCAAAGTTTCAATAAAAATCATAAATAGTACCTCTCTTTCAAATGCTTGATAACAGTTACAAATAATTCATCGGTCGATAAATTCAGCGATTCCAATTCGTCTTCTGGAATAACTTGCCTAGCGTTGATTCCATCTTTTTTAATGGTAATATAAATGCCGTCCATGAGAAGATCCGCTTTGGAAAAGCTAATTGTATAGCCGTCGTCTATCATCGATTTAATGGTTCCAACTAAATTCATAGATTTATCTCCTTCCCGTCAGCATATAATTTAACTCTTTCTCCAATAATAATCTCCGAATATGGTAGTGTTTTAATCCACTTGCAGAATTCCACCCACTCATCAAGCTTATGTTTTTTCCGCATAGGATAGATGCCGGCCAGCACTTCGTAATTCAGTATAACCGTTCGTTTCTGGTTATAGGAAGATGGAAGAATCTGAATCATCTGCCACCAATGATCTTTATCTTTTGTTTCCAGATATTTTGCCCTACAAGCATTTAACATTCTTAACGTCAGCATAAAAATATTTTGTGGGCTGAACGCATTGTATGGATCATTTGGATCTTGTAGCAATGGACAATCATTATCGTCCGCCGCAGACATCAGATGTTCTATGCTAAAATCCTCGACCATGAAAGCTTTTTCCGCAATCTTATGCATTGTCGAGCAAGAATTCGCAACCGTACCTACTTTATATGTATCAAACTCTTTCCACCAATAGAGCGGAGCTGTAATATCCGCATAGACGATAATCATTCTCCGATACTTTGCATGAGTCGATCCACCGGCCGAAAGCCGCATCATCAAATCGTGATCTGCTTTTCCAAGCTGCCAAGAATGATCGTATGTATGCTCACAGGAATCGTAATTGGCACAGTTCTCACACCCAATACCACTCTCCCCACCTTTGCAGATTCCACTATCGGCTCTCTCCCAACTATTCATGGGATTCCGCATTCCACGAATAGCGTGCTCCCATCCCATAACCTCTACGTTTTCAATTTTAATCATTATTGCATTCTCCTCTCAAAATAGTCCAATTCTTCTTTGAATAATCTGAAGAACTCGTAATAATCATCAATGGTTCTATCTTTCTGTGAGCAAGTGTTTGTCCTTCCGAGATGTTTATACCAGTTTACCATCATGCCGCTTTCCAAATGGATAATATAATACTCGTCTGAGTTGGAAAACCAAGCAAACTCATCACAAACGACGATTCCATAGCAGAACGCATCCATAAGTCTATCGTAGCCGATGGTTTCTTTTACAATCTCGCATAGCTTATCTCTATCGATATGATACTGCGGTAAAGGACTTAAACAATTTTCATTCATAAATTTTCTCCTTTTCTAACATTCGAAAAATTCTATGAAGGTTCTTTTTTCTGGTTCGTTTCTTTTTGGCATGTAAAACCAAGTGACGTACTCGATTGTCTGGACAAAGTTTTAACGACAAATCAAATATTCCAGAAAGGATTAAGAATGCTTCTTCGCTTATTTTTGTTACCATTTCAAACGATGCAGATGTTTCCATTTCTGTTAATTTGGGCAGATCACAAGAAACTGGAACATTTGCCAATGTCTCTATATGAATATCACTCGTTTCACAGAGTTTTTGAATTTCATTGCCAACATGGATATACACCACTCCAGGCACTATGGAATCGTTCATTATTTTTCTCCTTTTTAACTCCCAAATTTCAAGCCTAATCCTGAATATAATTGGGAATAGAGCCATTTTTCTATTTCGTCTTTATAAACCTGGGTTGGCGTACCATTTATCATGATTGTCACGGTTTCTCGTAACAAAGGTGCTGCTAAGTTTTCAGAACTTGGACCTGCCGCATTTGCTAAAACTTGCGGTTCAGTCATATATGCCAATGCTTCCATTCGCTTGTTTTTACACTTCTCGACAAACGGGCAATTTTTACATTCTTCTGAAAGTTTTGATAATCCCATTATTGGCAATTTCTCCTTTCCCGTTCCAGCTTCACATCAATAGCCTTCTGCAAATCTTCTGGCCTAATATCGAAAATGGACTCCAGGAAGTTCAGACAAATATAAGCGTCTGCCATCTCTTCCAAGAGTCCAATTCTATCTCCGTAGCCACGAACCTGTTTACTGATCTGCTGCTGAAGCTCTGCAAATTCCTCCATTGCCACCGTACATTTTGTTTTCCATGGGTATTTCTGAAGGCTTCTCCGAATAATCCGTTGCCGTTCTTTTTCGGAAAACTGAATATTGCTTTTTAGTCCCTGAATAAACCTATTCCGATTCATTGTTATTTTTCTCCTTTTTCAGACTTTCCAAAAGTTCCTGATACATCTTTCGGCGCATCTCATACTCGCAGGGGGCAATCTCAATAAAGTCCCTTTCGCCTTCTTTGAAATATCGGTTAATCTCTACACGTTCGCCATCCGGCTTAATCACATAGAGAATCCCAACCGTATCAAAGTCACCATTTTTCCGATCGGTAAGAAACTCCTCACAATACACACAGAACGGCTTACTCTCCGGAAAATACGGCATGATAATTGGAAATTTTTCCTCCATTACTCGATCTATCAAGCCACTGTGGTACGATACGTCTGGATTGTCTACATTCACGCCACAGAAACGGTTGATATCTCTGTACTTAACGGAGCCGTCAGCATATACATACTTGAAGAGGGAACTCATCCGCCGGCACTGGTAATTCGCAATCTCTCCACGAAGACCCCTTCGATCAGAAATATCGTTCCATGAATCTTCTGTATCCTCAATGAAAGTGAGCGGCTTTCCTTCAATCAGCCGATTTAAGATAAATTTTGTCATGCTGATGCTAAAACCACTGTGGCCATCTTCACAAAGACTCCGGAACGCCTTTAATGCACTTTCATAACAAGCACATCCGTAATCCCATTCCCCTGGTTCCCGGTCAGGTGCTTCGTGTTTGCAGGCAATTTCCACTTCTCTTTCCGCCCACAATTCCATACTAGATTTTTCGTGGGAATCAGTATCTTTGATTTCAGATTCCTTCTCCCAATAAGAATCGTAATCGCTCTTTACAAAATTCTTAGCGTGGGCTATATCGGACGTATGCTTGCATTCCACACCTGGACAAGTATCCCCCACAACTTTTACCATCACAAAGATAAAGAACATCAGATACTCCGTCTTCCAGAGGCCAGATATTTCGGTCGTCTATGTACTCATTAGCAAATATTTTTCTGGTGTCGGAGCCAAAGTTCTCGACGATCTCCGGAAGATTCTCATTGACCGCATCAAATATTAGTTCTCTTTCTTTGCACCATTCAACTGCTTTTCTGAGCATATCGTCCACACGACAAGTCCAGAGAATCAGCTTATCTCCGTTTTTCTGTCGATCACGGAGATACTCTATCAACTCTTCATTCGCTGCTCCGATCTCTGGCCATTTGTTTTCGCATAAAGTTCCATCAAAATCTACCGCAATAATTTTTACTGATTTAAGATCCATACTCTTTTTCTCCTTTTAAATTCTATATTTTTGATAACGGTAATCCATCCGGCCAAATATACTCAAAGTTTGGAATAGGATATAGTCTTGCCTGAAGAATGAGCAGCTCGCCAGAAAATTCCAGCGCTTTCTGCATCTGCTCGTTTTCATCATTTTGTTGTAATTGAGGAAACATTCTATACTTTTGATATTTGGGTGGAAGAATTTCCATAGTGATGGTCTCCTTTGCTTTTATCTCTGAAGAGATCTTCAACTCGAATTTCAATATCATCCGGAACAATCTGCGCATCGCAATAAGCAGGTAACACAACAACCTTTCCGTTTTCTATTTGAGAAAGTATGTATTGACGAATATCGTTCAACTCTCTGGAACGACAAAACATATTTACTTTAACTACCAGAACATCCGACATCTTGTTTTCTCCTCCTTATTCTTCTAAATTTATCTACACTCTTTATCACACCCGTATTTTTGTTAATGATGCGGTAATAGAATTCGGTCTCTTCAACCAGCATCCAGTCTTTACAATTCAGATAATGAGCAGACAAACATTCTTTTTGCTCTCTGGTTAATTTTTTCGGTTGTTTCATGTGGTTTTCTCCTTGCTAAAGCTGGTCTTCTTTGATTTAGGGAATACCAACTTTTGATAAAGTGCTTTGGCCTCTTCTCCCTGATAGGCATTGATGATTTCAACTTTTCCTTTCTCCTGCTTTCCGACAATCAGAACACCAACGTCTTTTCCGTGGGAAAAATCCCAACTTACAATCACGCTATCTGTTGATTTCATTCGCCATTACCTCCCCAAGCTTATTTTGGATACGGCTTAAAATATCCTCCACTAATTTTCTCGTATTGGGATGCAGTTTTAAATAATTTTTATGCTCTTCGTACCAGGAGAAAATTTCCAGCAGATTCCCTTTAAACCAGCTAAAGGACCACCAATCGCAAATCATCTCCAGAATATAGCAGTAGGGCATCTCCAAAATGATTTCTCCTTCTTCCGGATCATCGTTAATTAGTACCCAATACTGCCAGTGATGTGGATTTCGATGAATATGTAATAGCCAAGCTTTTCTGAAATCCTCGACTACTCCATAAGAACGATTTCCTCCATAAAAGTAAGCGTCATATGCCTCATACTCATCAGGCTCCATTTTTGATTGATCGTGTGCAAATACGATATTGTGTTCTGCACCGCTGTCCTCCGTAATTTCAGGAAGATTCTTCTGCAACCAACGAAATCCGGCTTCAACATTGGATTTATGTTGCGCCAAATATCGGTCATATTGATAGCTCATTTTTTCTTTTCCTCCCACCTTATAGGTTTCCGGGAATTGAGATTGTATCCGTAATCCAAGCACTCATTACATGGATCGAATTTTTCTTCCAATTCCTTATGTTTACAGGTTTTGCAATACTTTTTGAAATCTACTTCCAAATACTCTTCATTCATAATCTTTTCACCTACCTAAGCTGCCGTTTTTGATGGAGTATTCCAAGACCATTTTACAAACTTTGTCTCGTTGAAATCCTTTTTATCCTTCAAAGACCTGCTGATCCCCAAATCAATCCCGCTCCGAGATTTCAGATGATAGTAATACAAATCCTTGAACGGCGTATTTAGCCTGTCTATTCGGCCCGCAGATTGCTTCATAATCTTATAGGAATAGTTCTGAGAGTAGAATATAATGGTATCCGTCTTGATGCAGTTCCAGCCTTCAGCTCCAGCATTGTATTGAACAAGATATACCCAGCTTTTTGACTCTGGAATCGGCTGGTGTTTGTGACCATTCCACTCTGCGATTTCAAAAACTCCATCGTCCTCATAAATTTGAAACAATCCTTTTAAAAGTTCCAGCTCGTAATCGAAGTTGTAAAATATAATGGCTTTTGGATGTTTCTCTACAATCTCCATCAAGGCAATCTGCCGCGACTCGTCCGTATTTACAATTTTCCGCCATATATAACAAAGACCAGCAGCGTTTGTAATCGGCTCGTTTTTAAATGGGTCCCATCTGGTTCGTCCAGCATCTCTGTATTTTTCTACATCATATTTGACAAACACATCTTCATGATGAGAAACCGTCTGACGCTTGAAATCCATATTCACCAGGATTCGGTTCCTAAGTCGGATCAATCTCCCAGTATTCAAATATCGATCAATCTTTGGGTATTTACTGAATCGACTATAAACTACATGTTCTCGGATAAATTCTGTCCGGTTTTTGTAAAATCCATTTGCAATGAATACCGGAATATAATCCTGCCAGGTATCTCCCGGTGTTGCAGATAACAGAATCCATTGGTTTGACTTGGTGATTTTCAGGAAAGCCTTTACCCAAGCCCCGGAACCAATTACTCTCTGCTCGTCAAATATAAAAAAAGCATCCTTCACATCTGCGTACTTCTTGATGTTATTCCAGGAATCTACGATAACCTGATTTGAATATAGATTGACATCCTCATGAACCGAAAGAAGGAAGGGCGAAAGATCACCCTCCCATTCCATCGTATCCCGCTTTCTGGCCGTTGTAATGATATATAAGTCCTTTGGCGGATCGTCCATCGCAACATAGTCCTTCAGCCCCGTCAGACAATCTGGATCTCCACCATTCTGAAGATAGTAATAAGCCAACGCTGTTCTGGACTTTCCGCTTCCAACTCCGCCGCACAGAATACAGCCATTGATCATTTTTTCAACGGCTGCTATCTGATAGTCATATAATTTAACAGCCATTCACGTCTATCCCTCCTCGCACACTATGAATCCATCTTCAATCTCAGTCCGATATTCCAGAATGCCATGATCTTCCAAGTTTGCCTTCGGTCCGTATCCTAACAACATCGCAGCAATCTGCTCATCGGTCTTTCCTTTTTCATCACGATAATATGACCATAAAGCTTCTTGGACTGATTTCGTGACACAAATTTTCCGGCAGTCGAAACGAGTTTTATCCGTTATCTCCGCCGGGATTTTTCGAGCCACATTTTCATAGAATTCGGTCAAATCACAATAACAGTCTTCTTTCCTTAATTGTACAGACTTCACCATACTACCAATCCTTTCATACGCTGTGAAACAATCTTCTCATAGCCCACACATCTGAAAAATACATCATAGTGAACCAATAGTTCTCTCCGTTATCGTCCGTGGACATTGGTTCTGTCAGAGAATTACCAACCTTGATGTATGCGGCCACTCCAAGAAGAGAAAGCTGAATGTAACACATCAAAGCGACGATTTCGTCAATATCCTGAGCTGCAACCAGAACGTGATTCTGGAAGTTAAGATTTACCTTTTCCAATTGCTTTCTGGCCTCATTAACTGCTGCAATCAGAGTTGCCCCGGCCCCACAGCAGGGATCATTGATCGTGATATAACCTTTTTCTTTTACGATGGCAGCCACGTCTTCTTCCGTTACTTTTGCCATCAGCTCACAGATATGATAGGGAGTAAAGAATTGGCTGGTCGATTTGTTACCAAAATTCAATTCCATAAAAACACTGCCTAAGAAGTCCTGCTCTGGATTATCTTCCAAAGCCATAACGACATAGGCAGCTAATCCCGGAAACAATTTTTGCTCCTGCTTATTGTATTTTTTGATAGTCTTTAAATATCGTTTTTCCCGTTCTTCATAGTGGGATTTATCCACCGGATTCGATAAAGAACAGGCAAACATTATGATAAAATCCCGCCATACATCCCACGGCCTGTGCCGGTAAGTCAACTGATGAAAAGATCTTAGAAACTCTTTCCTGACATTCTCATTTTTCAGCAGTTTATCCGGCTTTGGTATGTCCATTTTCTTAGGCTGTGGCGGAATGCTTGATTCTTGTTTTTCGCTGTTTACTTTGGGTTTAGGAACAGAAGCATTGATTTTCGGTTTCGCTGTGGTTCGCTTCTTTTTCCGATTCCAAAATGCCATATTTTTTCTCCTTTCGCAGAAATATAGGGCTGTTTCCTCTAGCCTTAGGACATTTACCTTGCTGGCAATATCAGGCACCCTATCTGTCGCTCATCGGCGGAACGGAACTTCTTCCGGTCCTTCTTCTTCTGCATACTTCTCAGCAAATTCATCTTCCTCGATGGTGACATACATCGTCTTTAGGTAGGCCTTAATGCCGGTCTTACCGTTTACTTCCCAGGAATACGGTCGAATCGTCAAATCAACATTCCGAATCTCCGCATAGTCCAAAGTAGAAATGGATTCATCATCCAACGGTGTTTTTGTCTTTCTGGTAATCATATACACCTTAGGTGGGATATTCTCGAAGCTGACTGCGACCTGGATGTAATGTCTTGGTTCTTCATCCTCGTCTTTCGGAGACAACACTCTTACGTTCCATCCATCCTTAGAGAGTTTCTCCGCCTGCTCTGGATCTTCGATGATCACACAGAAGTTCTTGCTTCCAGCTCTGTTATACTTAGACTCTTCTCCTCTGAAATTCCGAAAAATGATATGAGCGTTTTCAATAATAATATTAGGTACGTTTTTGTAAGCCATGATACTTCTCCTTTTCTTTAATTGAATGGTAATTCTTCATCAGCGTCTTCAGGAATGTTCATAAAATCCTCTAATCTTGGTTTTGGAATATAGGGATCATCGGACACAAACCATTCGAAGTCGCCGTATTTGGATATAGTTTCCACTGCATCATCTACAAGCTTGTCGTAATAGGAACGGTCAACAGAATCTTCTTTGGAGAGTTCTTTCACCATTTCAGATTCCAGCCACCGATACCCTTTCGAGCCAGTAGCTGCATAATACCGTCCATCCTTCTCACGCATGAGCAAACCGCCGCCGGCCCCTGGTTTAATCGGGCAGAACTGTCCAACTCGTCCAATGAAAATATAATTGTGGCCTTCTGCAATCTTTGGATTCAGAGACCGACAAGTCTTCTCGAATGTCGTGTCAGAAAGCAATCCCTTACGATAATCACTCTCCGCTTTTGAAAATTCTTTTTCATATTCAGACACATCAGGAAGTCCTTCATTCATGTCCAAATATAAAGCGCTGCTTACCGACTTAGTTTCACACATATCTTCAAAGACGATCTCTTCACCGCTGAAAAGCTTCTTGAAAACATAAGGAATCTGGAACTGGGTTCCTGTGGCTGTCCACTTCCCGTCTTTATACTTGGCAATATAGACAGCGTCGTTTACCAGGCACATCCGGTCGTATGTAGCCTCGTGCTCAAAGGTGTAGCCATACCGTTTCCCATAATCCATAACAAACTGGATAATCTCCGGCGTCGCATCTGGAATCTTAATAGAGTCCGTCTTAATATGAGCAACAGTAAAGCCCCGTTCCTGTACCTCATGCTTGAGGTTAATCATGAACAGAGCTCCTCGTTTGGCTACAATATTATCTTTGTTTCTCGGATCGCGGAACGGATTCTCGAAGTTGGCGGAAGTCAGGCCATATACCGAATTGATTGCTGTCTTTAAAGCATTCGCCAAATCCTTCGCTGTCATCTCGCCATCAATAACTTTCTGGATATACGGTGTCAGCTTTCCGTCCAGCATGTGGTTGACTTCGTCCCAGGCTTCGTGTTTGATGCTGACTCGTCCTTCCACAATATCACGGAAGGCCCTCGTAAATTTCACACCGAACAGAACCTCTGCAATTGCACTGTGCGGATGCATAGAAGAAATATCCAGCAATGCCACATTTCCATACATACCGGGTTCCGCATAGACATAACCGCCTTCTCCAACCTCTTCTCCTCGATATATCGATTTTCCATTCTCATACTTGTATCCAGGAAAATAAGGTAAGAGGCTTCCTTCTTCACCATGGGTTTGTGCCATCATTTCGGGACACGCTTCAGCAAGGAAAGCTTCGGTTTCTTCATCAAGGTAATGTACCGGCTCTGCCAGATTTCGGTAATTGAACTGATCCTGTGGTTTTCGCTCGTTCCCAAATATAATCTTCTGGGTCAGCGTATTGGTCGTGTCGTTTACCGTCATGCCAGCCAAATCCGCCAGAATCTGTCGAGCTGTCCAGTCCGCCTTCAGGTAGTGGAATGCCGCTTCGGTTGCGATTACATCGTTATCACAATATTCAGCTACCTTGGTCCACATTTCTTCGGGAACCGGTTGATCCCAAGGAAGCCCAAGCTCCTGATGATGGATTCCCATCTCAATCTCCAGCTTCTTCAAGCTCTTTTTATTTCCGGCAGATGCAAAGTCATACACATCCGTATAGGAAACATTGTAGGCTTCTCCAAAGAAGCAATTGGGACTTCCACTGATAATCTTTTGCGAAAGGTTATAGAGCTGCTCGTTCGTATAACCCATGAGTCTCGCATACAGAATATGGTTATCATATCGACGGCAGTTGAACCCAACCAGACGGAACCGCATCAATTCCTCAATCTCGGTCGGTGTCGGGTTAATCATACGGACAACCGGCTTTCCCTCACCTTCGATTTTCCAGTTTACAAGGAATAGGTTCGGAAATACCTCAATGTCGTAAAAGACCAGTTTTGCTTCTTCATTTCTCCCCGCTGTGGAAGGGTCTGCCGATTTAAACTGCATTTTATTAACCAGCTTGATACAGTATTCGGCCTGATGCGTACTATTCGCGGCAAATGCCAAAACTGCGTTCCGCATATCCGTCACATCGTAACTCAAATCACTGGCATATGCGTCTTCCAGTATTTTGTAGATAAAATCGATACTAGGCTTAGTACCCGGATGAATTTCTTTATTCAGATTTCGTTTAATCAGTGTTCTAAGCCCTTTCTCGCTTTTAATCGCTTCAAAATTTACCATTTTGTCTTCTCCTTTCGTCGGTAAACCAGAGCTAATCGTTGCGATAGGCAAATCATTACACTTCGTAAGTTTTCTTCGTAATGAGCTTTTACCCGTGAACACTTTCACTTCAATATGGTCGTCATAAATACGACTCAGTTTTTTTACATCTCCTGTATAAATATAATGAAGATGAACCCCCTTTCCGCTTTTACTTAGCTCTGCATAAGTCGCCGGCCACTTGCTTGCTTCCTCCACATTCTGTTCGAAGGATTTGTTCCCATCCTTATCCGGAATATCAAAGTCAATTACTATGTGGTTTTCCGGGACTTTAACATAATGAATTTTAGAAGTGTCCAAATCGGACAGCTTCGTTTTTACCTTGTCCCATTTCATAGAAGGCGTCTCCTTATCAGTCGCATACTGCGCCGGACAATCGGAGCACACCTGATCGAAAATGGATTGTGTCGCATTAAACTGCAATAATGACGGTTTCTCTTCCGGTCTTTCCACAATGGTCTCCTCTTCAAATTTTTCAGTCCGGAATCCGATATAATAACTTCGCACTCTTGAACCGTCCTCCATGTTAAATCGCTCTTTGTAATCGTGGAAATAGTTCTTCAGCTCTTCCTTAAAAACTCTCTGAGAAAATGGATAGCCTACTTTTGCCTCGTCACAGTAGGTCTTATACATCTCCCAGGCAGCCTTCAAGGTTGTACCGTTTTCCCGTTTGAACACATGGTAGGAATCAATGATGAAGTTATAGAAATCGTTGGAAGCTCCTAGCATTGCAATGGGAATATAATCGTCATATAAACCGGGATTGTTCAAATAGACTTCCTGGCAATGATACGCGATCGCCCCCAATTCGAATTCAATCTGTTTCATGGTTGCCTTGTATTCCTTCGGACTCAGCTTATTCCCTGAAGGAGACACATCAATCAGTCGTCGAATCAAACCAGATTTTGCATCCGTAATTTTCACTGGCTTGTTGGTACCCATGAACAGAAAGCATTTGAACCGATTGGAATAGGTTGATTTAAACTTCTCATTCACGGTCATCAACTCATGGGATACCAAACTGTTTAACCGGGTATTGTCTTCAATTCTCGACAGATCGCCATCATGCTGAATCGCCACAAGAGGATTGCTCTTGAACGCCTCCAATGCGAATGAATTGCTGGATGAGCCAAGAGCTTTTGCATCAAAGACCGAATAATATCCTTCAAAGAGCTGCTGAATGATATTGAGGACTGTGGATTTACCCGTTCCGGCAGCTCCATAAAGAACCATAAATTTTTGCAGTTTTTTCGATTCTCCGCACACAATAGAACCGATCGCCCATTCTATCTTTTGTCTTTCCGTTTCCGAGTACAGAGTAGACATCAATTTGTCGTAAGCAGACAAATCACCAGCCTCAAGCGGATATTTTAGCTTTTTACTGGCGTAATCTTTTTTATCGGTCTTCGTGTTGGAGAATATCAGTTTGTCATCCAGCATGTGGAAAGAATCCCGCATTTGTTTCTGACAATATTTATGCCAGGAATCAATCATCCCGGATTCCGCATCCCACATGTGAAGAACTTTAATTTCAGAGTCAAAGCGCTGGCGGCTTTCTTCTGCGTATCTATCCAGTTCACGGTCAATGAGTTGCAAAGCATCTTGTTCGTCCGTAGACCATAAACCTCGTTCCTCAATCCAGATAGCGTAGAAGTCACCACCTCGAATCATCAGATCGGAGCTTTTCTTAATAATGAACTTCGGATAGATTTCAATTACACCACGCTTTGTACTACGTGTGGAAATCATCAAAAAGTCGATCATCTCATTTTTTACTCTCCTTTATCGCGCTTCAATTCCTCTATTGTCGATTCCAGTTTCTCAATCCTCTTTTTCTGCTCCACACGGTCCAGCTCCAGGAGAACCAGATTAACTGTCATGATAAGAGCCAACGTGCTTAAATTCCGGTTATAGCGGGCTTGTTTATTCAGGGATTTCCGAATGGACCGGATTGCCGTCTCCGAATTGCTGAGACTTCCGAAAATATAATTCATAACCTCGCACATCTTACTTTTTTCCTCCCTTCATTCCATTCAGAAAACTGGTAATCGTCTCAAATCTCCAATCTTTCTGATTATGATAAGTGAATATAAATTCCTGACCATTTTTCTGGCGGATACGAATGCTGTTTCTTCCATTTGGAAACCATACATCGATCCGATCCCCTGAATAATCAGGAAAATAGTTTTCAAACCACTTCATTACTTCGCTGTGACCCATAGCAATCTCTCCTTCTAAGTATTTTCGTCCAAGTACCAGCACATCTGATACCAGATTTCAACAGACCTTAAATCGTATCGGCTGTGATTTACGGTAAACAGCCCACCGTCACCATTGCGGCTATACTTCCGATCCAGAAACCGCTGGACAATGTCCTCGACATAATCCCGGTCAAACTTGGAATCATTCATAGAGCCAAGGCCAAGATTGACAATCATGTTCCAGAACCACTGTCCAGTTCGGTTCCCAACGTCCGGATCGTCCATAATATGTTCCTCACATCGAATCGCAAGTGCGATCATCATCTCCAGCACACTGCACATCCGATTATCCAAATAGGCGGAGATCATGGAGCTGCTGTATCCGTTTTCATAACCAAACCGATACCTTAAATCCACTCCATCCTCCGCCCGGTTTCCATCCATCGGAATGCTGTATGTAAATTCAATTCGATGCATCTCTCTTAAAAGCTTCCGATACGATAATTTCTTTGAATATCTTCCATCAAATACAAGCTGATACATCCAGTTAAAATATGCATCATTAAGCTCGTTCTTCGTCATTACTCCTCCACTCGATGCGGCCTTGTCTTTGCGACATCCGAGTAGTTTCTCTGGTCAAGCAGGATTTCATAATCGCACTTTAACCGGTCGTTTCGGACAAATACGGAGTCATCCTCATATTCACCAAAATGGTTCAGGGATTCCTCACCGACAATTTCATCCACATCGTCTACCTCTTCATCATTTTCATCAGCCAGGACTTCATCCGCATAGTAAGTGAGGCTGATTTTTTCATACTCTTCAAATTCGCCGAATTCCTCTGGCGAAATGATGTAAGGCTTTTCCACAAACACCTCTCCTTTCTTTTCCTCGACACTTCTGGAATAGTCCGTATATCCCTCTTTCTGGATGATAGATGCATACTTTTTGAAGTCCACATCACTCTCGTCCTTCTGAGTTCTGTCTTCTGCTACTTTAAGTCCGTTACAAAAGCCTTCTACAAAACTCTTTCCAGTTTCTCTTGTGGCATAAGCCGCTTTCACAGAATCAATTTCTTCCTGAGCAATCAACTCATATTTCCGCTTCAGCAGTTGCCATGTGCACACAGAGCCTATCCCTGCTCCAGCAATAAAAGCAAGGAAAGCCATTCTTTTACTGCTCATCCTCTTCCTCCTCGTTTCTGATTGTCATCACGGTTATTGCCAAACCGCCAAAAAGAAAAGAGACACTCAACAGAATGCCTCCCATAATATGTCTTTTTCTCTTGGTATTCAGAACATAATCCAATACCGATATTACATTCTCCAAGCCGTCCATATTAGTTCTCCCTTCCTGTTGACAGAATTGCGATTCCACCAACAAAGCAGATACCGGACATTGCCGCTAACGTATAAGATACAAACGCTAAAAGATTACGCATAATGATTCTCCTTCCTTATTCATACTTTGAAAAATAATGATTCCCAACCTGGAACATCGGAACGCCATATGCGCTGTATTCTCCTGCTGTGAAGAATACGACATCATAATTAGTTCTCGACTCCAGCTCCTCGTAGACGAGCTCACAAATATCCTCTCGGACTTCACATCTGTCCACTCGTCCGTTCCACATGGATGAAAATTGATTTGGCTGATAAATCACCTCATATACGGTATCCGGGAAATATTCCGAATCTACTCGGTTAAGTACCGTATCAATAACTAGGCGTTTTCCTTCTTCACATTCGCCTTCGGCTTCTGCCATCGTGACAAGAGCGATCAGCTCCACATCTTCCCTAGGCAATTCGGGTATTGCTTCTGTCGTTGATTCCTCCGTTTCCTCTGCTGCAATCGGAATAAACCCCTCTTGCGAAACCGTAATAACCGGCTCAGTCTTTTCGACAACGATTGCTTTGGATATTGCAGCAACGTCTTCCCCATCTGAGTGAAATTCAGATATAAAAAAGGAAGAAGCTATTACGATACCGCACAATATCGGAACCGTTATTACTTTGATTAACCTGCGCATAAATTCCTCCCAAATAAAAAGCTATCCCTAAGAATTACAGTAACTCCTAGGGATAGTTATAAATTTTTTCTCACATCAAATCCCAGATGTTTCCATCGACATTGAAATCCAGAAGGATTGCCTGATCAAATCCATTGACATAATCCGAATAGCTCAGATTATCGGAATACAGTCCGAAATCAATGTAATTATCACCTTTGGGATTCTCTGGATCGTAAACCCAGCCTACAATCTGTCCGGCTTTTGTTCTCGGAAGTCCGAGCATTTCATAAACTTCATTCAGAAATACACGCTTCTTCGCTTTCAGCAAGTCATTCGCGTAACGCTCCTGAGCTTTGATGAACATCAGATTGTATTCGTTATTGCTTTCCCAGTGAGGATTCAGAATAGAATTCCCATCTTCATCCTGCGTGTACTTTTCAAAAAATCTAGCATAACCGCTGATATCTGCCGGACTTACCACAAAGCCGTTCTTCTTAATTTTCTTCTCTTTTCCGGTCTCCTCGTCGATCACCGTTTCATCAAACTTCTTGGCTTTAAGATTATATTTCAGTTCACGGTCAACCTCTTCGCCAAACCGTTCAATAACATGACTGCGATACTCTTTAAATCCCTTGTCGATAGCTGCATAGGCTGCTCCAAGAGCCACATTTCTCTTACGAAGGATGTTATTGGATGCCAAAATACTGGTAATCGACAACGCACCGAGCACAACGGAAGGTCCATACAGCTTAGCGAATTTTACTCCGGTCTGGACATAAACAATCGCCAAATCCTTTTTGGCATCCTCACTGGAATACTGCTCCTTCACAGATTCGTCTTCCTCGCATTTATGAATTGCTTCGACATCTTCCTTCGTCTTATCCAGAATTTCTCCAACTTTTGTCGTTGCTTTACACGCCATTACTGCGCTTGTAACCACACCGATTACGCCGGCTACGACGAGAATCTCTGGACTATGCTTCTTTAACTGGAAACTGGTCTTGCTAAGAAAACCGTTCATGCTCTTTACAATCTCTGCTTTTTTCATGGTTATTTATTCTCCTCTTCTACTTTTTTTAAATGATCAATCAGATGCTGTGTGTACCAAAGGATTTTCTCCAAATCCTGAATTCCGTTTTTCTTCTTCCAACGGCAAGCATATTTGATAATGTTTGCGGTATCGGTAGCCTCAATCCCTTTTAAATCGAAGGTAAAGGCTTCGATCACATCAATAACTTCCATACCTGTTTCAGAAATATAATGATCTGGATGAGATACCATCTTATCTTCTAACTCATACATCTTGCATTCCTCCTTTTACAACGGCATCGGTTTAGGCAGTTTCAAAATATAACCGTCCCTTACCCGAACCGCCCTGCATCCGGCAATATCAGTCCATCCGTATTTATTGGCAGCATAGTTGTCATTGGATACGTTTGCTAGATCATAAAGATCTGCAACACTGACCACCTCATACTGTGCGATAATCTCATTCATAGCGTCCAATACCGATTCAGCATCCCCACGAGTTTCAAATAAGAGTTCATCATATTCATAGCTCGTCCGACTCTTCGGTGCCGTATAATCCTTCTTTCCGCTGTCGTAATACTTCTGATAGGATACCTTGGACGCTGTCGAATTCTTTTTCGACTTTCCGGCCTCTCCATAAAGAATCATATCAATACCATTGGTTACTATATCGGAAATTGCCTTTTTAATCGCCGGCACGAGGACATCCATGACAATATAAGATTTCACATTATTAACATCTTCGGAAATGAATACATCTGCAAACTTCTGCATCTCTGATTTTTTCTTCGGCTTTACCGTCCCAGAAATCACCTTTTCTACACGCTTTTCAGGAACAAGGTCTTTCTGTTCTTCCTTTGACTTGTGGGAATTCGGCTTATATTCCTCCATTAAGTTGTCTCCTTTCCACTCACTAAACTAATCTTTCCAGGCAATATAATCTTTGTACCCGGAAGTCGATTGTTCTTCTTTTTAAATTGATAGGTAAGATTTGACCTTGCCTTCTTTTCAGAGACCGCCCGTGTAGAAGCAGTCCAACGATTAGCAACGCAGTTGTCAAATTCCATCACTGGTCCGTCATACAAATATAAATTCATCAATGTCACCTCCGGATAAAAGAAAAAAGGAAAGCACCTTGTTACAGGTACTCTCCCTCGTGTTGAAACACATTTTTCTCTTTAAGCTTCTTCTTCGGAATCCTCTTTCTCGTTCTCCACGATTGGCTCTTCAGAATCATCCCACTCAGCGTCGATAATCCGCTGCTCCTTCTGGGCTTTGATCTTAGCAATCATCGGCTTACCCACATACTTGTAGATTACAACACCTGCAAGTACAGCTAAACCGATACCAGCCGCAACCTTAAACCCTTTTCCGGAACTCGCTTTAACGACTTCCTCAGTAGTTGCCTCCATAACCTCTTCGTTGTTCATGATTTCATTGGTTTCCATGTTTATTCTCCTTTCAACTCTTGAAAATGTGTGATTCTTCTTTCATTAAAGCCGCTGTATTTTTCGCGCGTTTATAACAAATTTCGGTAATCATATCGTGGAGCTACGCTGTAATCAATTACCAGGCAGGGAGTTCCATCGCTGGCTAATTGAGAGCTGAATGATAAATCGATATATCCACTATCGACATTCCACCCAAGTTCGTCGCCGAGTTTTACACTGTCCAGACCAATTTCGTAGTAGAAGTCATTCAGGGATACATACATATCATCCAGCATTTGCCGATTCAGTTCGCACTCTGCTTTTTTTATTTTTTCAATATCGCTTTTGAAGTATCTTCCGGAAATTGCATCATAGCAGAGCGTATTCCCCTTTTCTGTAATGATTACCTCTCTTGTTACTACCGGATTCTTTTCAACCTTATCCTTAGCAACGGCATCTTTCACTGCCTCATTTTTCTTCTCCCCAAACATCTCAATTACTTTTCCCTGATAGTCTTTGAGTGCGGATTCGGATAAGGTATATGCTGTTGCAAGTGCAGCATTTCTCCGAGCATTCACTGAGCTGGCTCCGATCAGGCAGGCAACAGAGAGTGTTCCGGTAATCGCTGCCGGAATATAACACGCCCATGTCGTTTTCACCATATCCATTGCTTCAAGCTTTTCGGCTCCGATTTCCTCTTTTCTCTCTTCAATGAGAATCAGTGCCTTAGGCGTTGCTCGTACAGCCATGACCGTCGTTGTAATCATGCCTGCAATGCCGATTCCGGTAAGAATCTCCGGACTATGCTTTTTAATCGCTGTTTTCAGTGACAAAAAGCTCTTGGCTATTTCTTTTTTCATTACTTCTTTCCTCCAATTCCTAAAGCTGTTTTGGATAACTCAAGAACCATGTGAAACGCCTCATCCTCGGTAAAGCCGGCTTCTACAAAGCGATCCTTCAAATTCTTCATCTCAGAAGCAGCTTTAGCAAACATCTCTTTCTCTTCCAGATTTTTGATCTCCTGTTTGAGAAGCTTAATCTCGTTTTCTTTCTCAGAAATCTCTTCCTGTAAGGACTCTTTTGTTACCTTGTTCTTTGGATTCCATCCTTTAAGAGTCTTATAAGACACTTTGTTTTCACGGGGCACAGGGCCCCTGGATTCCTGCTTAACCAACCAGAATTCCGGACGAACCCCACTAGAGTTCGAAGCGAGGCTGCAGTTCGCATGGCCATAGTAGTCCATACGAGCGAAAATAGCCGAAGAAAACTCCTCTTTTGTAGCATTTCTCAGCCATCCCCATGCAAGCTGGTCCTCAAAACAAGCAATCCGATTCTTGCAGTCTTTCATCAAAGGAAGCTGCTCATTGATATCCGGTTCCAGATTTTTGTTGTCCCATTCGTCCTCATGACCAACAATCTGTCCAACGGTCGGAATAGTAAGTCCGTAAATCTTGTCACGCAATTCCTCCGGAAACGCCATAAACAGAACCGTATCCATCCACTTCTTCAAATCAGACTTTTCAAAGCCACCTTTATTTGTGTCTCGGTTGTTCATTGGCCGACGGGTAACATAATCGTCAAATATAAACATGACGCCCTCGTCCGTAACCTTGTGAGCCGTTACAGTAAACTCTCCAAGCTCTGCCAGAGGAATAACCATCTGATCTCCTACCTGAATATTTGCTGTGTCGATTTCCTGCTTTCTTAATACCTTCATGATGTTTCTCCTTTCGAAAATATAAATTGTTGTGGTTATAAAATAAGACCGAGAAGTGTCTCGGCCGTATTTTCTGCTACTTGAAATATGTAGTTGTTTGTTGGTTCTTCCGACATGTGAAGAAATAGCTCCATTTTCAATATGAAGCCCTCTATCACTAAGTCGGCTTCCGTCATCGGATGATCCATGATGGCCAATAGAATTTCATCAACAGCCCACTTTTCATACGAACGCTCCATGATAGCTGATTTAGGCCAATTTCCTCCGGGTTCAAATAGATGCTCATTCGCATAATTTAGAATTTTTTGAATAACCTCGTCATTCATCAGCACTTGCTCCAAACTAAAAAGAAAGAGCCCTTGTTAGGACTCCTCTTCGTTTTCATCGTCTCTTTTGGCAAGTGCCTCATTAACCTTTTCCTCAATTTTTTCATCCATTTTCTTTTCGTTTACCCAATCGGTAAGGACACTCACTCCAAATCCGATCACGGTAACTGCGATACCAATGGCCTTGATAAAATTTTTGTTCTTCATAAAGCATTAGCCTCCTTTTCATAATACGGTCTGTAATTTTTGCGCAAAGAAAAAGAGCCCTAGAGGGCTCCTCATCAAATACAATACCATTACCAATTTTGTGCTTTAAAAATCTCTATTGCTTCTTTTTCGCTATCCGCTTCTAATTTTATTTCCCACATACCGCTTCCAATACAAATTTCGTCATAATATGTGTTTACGTCCGCAAAAAAACCACCATCAAAATGTGCTTTTGGATCATAACTTTCATTTCCGGTTATAAGCTGAATTCCGTATGCTAAAAGCGTTGTATTCTTGTAAAACTCTGCGCCATAATAACCACAAAAAGATCCTCTACCTTCCCATTCGTTATTATCAAATAAACCTATACATCGATGTTTCCAGTCGCTTTCTGGCAGATTAACTTGGTTTATATAGAAAGTCATAATTGATCTCCTTTCGTTCGTTATAAATTAAAGTATATCACATATATACAGGTGACAGTTATTTAAACAAATCATTCAAATTTATTGACTGTCATTGTATCGATCATGATACACTCCAAGCCATCTTCCAAAGTTGATTTATAATTATCGAAATCCAACCAGTAACAATCCATTTCTTCAACCATATAAGAAATATCCCAACCGAGGTCATCGCCTCCATCTATACCTTCAACTCCAAGGAAGGATAGATATTCATTTAATGAACAGTCACCTCTGATAGCAAGATTTCGGTTTACGTGATACTGGGCGTTTAACACCGCTGCCATTGTGGTTCTGAAATACTTCTTCGAGGAAAGATCATAGAAAAGTAACCGCTCGCTCTCCGAATCCATATCCATGTTATAGACCTGATAGCCCCAATCGTATGTAGCCACCATTGCATCTTTCGCCATTTCAACATGGATTTTATCATCTGCGTCCTCTCCATAAACAATCTTGGCCGACTTCCGATATTGCTTATAAGATTCGTTAAGCATGACATATGCGCTCATCAAGGAAGCCTGTTTCTTTTGATTTAGTGCATTTGCCCCAAAGATGCAGACAATGGTTGAAATTCCAAGTAGCGCAGAAGGAATATAAGACGGTCCAGCCACTCGGATAATTTCCACTTTGGTTAGGTTTTCACCTTTCTCCAACTCTGCTTCTTTCAGCAGTTTTACTGCTTTGGGGGTTGCTCGAACGGCAGTAATGGTCGTTACGATAACTCCAACGGAAGCCACTACCGTTAAAATTGTTGGAGATGAGCGATATAATTGTCGCCCAACTCTTTTTGAGATTTTAGCTTTTTGCATGAAATTCTCCTTTCGTTTTATCCTATTCCATGGCATACAATAGGTCTTGAATGTTTTCGCCTACTATCTTAGCGGCAGTAAATATAGAACTGTTCTGTCGATTCATAGAAGCAAACTCTTCCATTTTCTCTGTAAACGATCGTGCCATTTCTTCCAGATTTTTTATGGACGTTTTGGTTCGGGGATAAATATGATTGGCTACATAATTTCGAAATTCTCCAATCGCCCATAAGGTATTGCTCGTCTTTGCAAATCCATTCTTGTCAAACACCGGATTCGGCAACCATTCGTCCATTTCGTACATATCGCACAGAATCAACTCCAATTCGTCCAAGCTCAAATTTCTAACCACCTCCTTAAAATCCCCCTTTCCTGATAGATAAAAATAAAAGAGAACCAGTATCAGATTCGAACTGATTACCTCCACGGAAATGTGGCGCTCTACCAATGAGCTAACTGTTTCTCCATAATAGTAATTGTAAATTTTGCGAAGTAAAAAGAAAGAGCCATTGCTGGCTCAATCCTTCTAATTCAAACCGATCTTCTTCAGAATTTTCATGAGTTCTTCTTTGCTCATATCCGCATCAATACTTACATGCACATGTGCTTTCTCATCCGAAATTGAAGCATTCAACTCGTTTAACTGGATATCCACGTTATATCCCAGTTTTTTATGTAATACCCCTTTTGCTAATTTCGAAAGCAACATTCGTGTAAATTTTGAGCTGATTTTCATTTCATCCATCACCCTTAAACTCCTTTCGCTATAATCAGTTTTCCATAAAAGGAGCTGTGATTTTTGCGGATTAAATATTGCGTCTATCAAAGACAGTCTCCCATCGTTCACGTTTAATAGGCTTCATTTTTAAGGCCCACATAATCTGACGAATTGTTACAGTCGGATAAAGCCCGTCCGTAGCCATCCCAGAACGTATATCAAAGTATTCTTTAAAATGCGGATGCAAATATAAATCATCCGTAATCCATGGGTCCACTTCTCCCCACCAGGTGCTCTTCGTTTTCCCATCAAATCGTTGTTGAATAACTGCCAGTCCCTTTTCCCCGATTTGGAACAGAGTGCAGCAATGATAGACTGGATGATCGCAAAAATATACTTTTCCATACATCGATAAATAGATGTCCGGTTTTTCATAATGGTATCGCATCATTTATTCTCCAAAAAGAAAAAGCCTATGCCAAAGCATAGACCTTCTCTCAATAATATTTTTAGTCATCAAATAGCTTACATGACGTTTTGCAATATGGGTATGGTCCTCCGCAGGCTCTGCATCCGGCTGGCGGAATATCTCCTTGTTCCATATCGAGCATTTCTTCCGTCCATTCTACTTCTTCATCGGACTCATACTCGTAATCTTCTTCGTCCACCTTTAATCCACACGATGGACAGATATAAACTCCGCATCCAGTCTTCGGATCTTCTGCTTGCCTCATAACGGCTCCACACCGATTGCAAATCGCATATCCGTTATTCAGGTACTCAATCAATTCAATACCTTCTGGTTTGATAATTTTGTGGCTCATAAATATTATCTCCTTTCGTTTTTCGAAAGAACCGCTATTATTGTACGGTTTCTTCCGGTGTACGGTCAAGAGACAAAGAGCTCTTTGTAGCATCTCCTTTCCATAATAGCGTCTGTAAAAAATCACGCAAAAACGAAGAGGACATGTGTATATCACGCCCTCCTCATTTCTTACCGGTTAATTATTTCTTTGTCGGTCTAAAACGATTGAACAATCCTCTGAATGTTGTCGAGGTATAAGTTCCGGTTTCCTCAAATTTAAATCCTTTCCGCATCCAGATACCGTAGAACATCAACGGTATGAGAAGCTCTGCCGCTGCAATACCCAGTCTGAAATATCGATCTTTCACCTGTTCGTCAAGCTGAGAGCGCTTATATTGCTCATCCTGCACATCGGCCTTGATCTGCTCGTCCAACTGAGATTTCTTAATCTCGTTTTCCCGGACACTCGCTTCACTTTCCAACGTACGCCGGCTTCGCTTATCCTCCGCGTCCAGCTCACTTTTGGTTTCCTCGATTCTCAAACGGTACAGCTTTGCCAGATCCTCTATAGCCTTTGATTTCTCTTCGCTACCCGAATCCAGAGAAGATATCGCCTGAATCTCCGCTGCTATCTCCTCGTTCAGCAATTCTTTGATGTTTTCACCCATTTTAGTTCTCCTTTCGTGAATTCATTAACTATTCCATAAAAGGACTTGTTATTCATGCGAAATATAATTTTTGATGTTGACTTTCAAGACCACATATCTTTTCTTATATATCGCATCCGCTCCCTTATGGGACAGTTCCAAAAACAAATAAGGTCCGCTGTCTGGATCGGATTGATCGACCCGCAGCGAACCAACGACATCCCTTCGGAATACCTGTCGTCCGAAGACAATCCCAATAATGATACCAATAATCATGCAAAGAATGAGCTCCATATTCAATCCTGCCTTTCCAAAACATTTTTCCAAATTTTCTACCCGGGATTTTTTCACATATCAACATAGCATGTCTTTCGGATACCTTGGTACTGTGTTTTATCCTAGGATAAAAAAGAAAGAGCCATTGCTGGCTCAGTCTTTAAAGATGTTATTTCTGCGTTCCCTCGCCCTCATACACAATTTTCTTTCTCATGTCGGACCAGGCAATATACCGCTCTTTTCGACATACAGGACAATGGAATTTACATACCTTTCCTCCGATGTCCACCACCTCTTTGCTGTCTGCCTCCAATCGGCTCTGACAATTCGGACAGTTGAAGCGATAGACTTTCTTGACTGCTATGTCTACAATCTTCATTTCAATCCCTCGCTTTATTCAGTAACCAGAAGAACCGTCTGTACAAGTTGTAGTAAACATCCTTACAGCATGGGATATTTGATCTAGCTTTCAGAATGTCATAAGACCAACCTTCGGTTACGCCTTTTAAAATATAATTGGATAGTTCCGCATCTGTCGCAATCGCCGTTTGCTCGATCGTTTTCATACGATCCAAATAGTAAGATCGAGCTTCTGCACATCGAGCTGTCGGATCGCCAGTCGTTCTGTTTCTTGAGAATATCTCCATATCAGCAGGCCGGCGGCTAAGCCCATCCAGAGCGGCATATGCTTTCTTCCATATCGGATACTGTAGGCAGAAATGCTTCAATTCATAGTACCGGTGACGCTCAATCCAATATGGGTTTTTCTCGGATAATTCTGGACGAATCGTTGTTGCCATATTAACGTTTCTCTCCTTTCCATAAATATCCGGTTTCTTCCCAGAGCCGCTTTGGAGAAATATAAAAGTTGATGCGTCCGTACTTCGAATTCATCTCTTCGATATTGGTAATCAACTTTCCGTTTCTAGTCGCTTTTCCAATGGGAAGCCATCCGGATATAATACCGGCTCGAACCCAGGAAGCATCTTTCCCGTATACTCTGGCGACGACCGCTACCGGAACGGAGCCCGGTGCAAATATCATTTCTTCCATTGGCTGTTACCTCCTTTCAACGGCTATTCTAGGATAGGAACCGCAATTTGTTAAAACAACCTCAGTGGCAAAACGACAAAAAGAAAGAGCCCTTGTTAGGACTCCATTCTCTTGAAATATAATTTTTGTAATTTTGCTCTCATTCTTGTCAATTCGATTTGAATCGCTTCTGCTTGACCAAAATTCTTACATCGTAAAAGCATATCCTCAAATATTCGAATTTTAGTCGGTAAGTGCTTTTCCTCTTTTGACATTATGAATCTCCTTTCGTTTTATCTTTCACAAAAGGAGTTGTAATTCCTGCGAATTCCTCCATCGAATCATCGTCATTTCACAAGGGTAATCCTCATATCCATATGTTTCGCAAGTAATAAATCCTTCCAGAACGCCACGAATTACCTCGGCTTCGTACTGTTTGTATGGAAAAATATAATCCGGCAATTCCCTATGTATCTGTCCGCAAACAGGGCAACGAAACCGTTCCACCTTTACCCATGATGTTTTTCTTCCTTTTGTTCGCACAATTCTCGACACGTTATCATACCGTTTCACCCTTGCCCCGCAGTTCCGACAGGTTAATTTTTCATCACTAACCATATACCCATCCTTTTAAAAAGTTTAGTGTAGGAGTTGACAATTCCTACACCATCATATATGATTACTGATGATAAATCAACCTTGCCACGCGGAAAATCTCATTTTACAAAGGTATTGAGGAGGTATGAAGCATGTTGATAAAATGCCCTGAATGTGAGTTGCAGGTAAGCGACAAGGCGACATTCTGCCCCCATTGTGGTTATCCCATGCAGCCAGATGTCAGACCTAGGAAGCCTCGAAGTAAAAATAACAAACGGAGACGGCTCCCTAATGGGTTTGGACAGATCAGTGAAATTAAGAACCGGAATCTAAGAAACCCTTTTCGGGCCATGGTTACAGTTGGAAAAACGCCAGAGGGAAAGCCGATCTGCAAGCCACTAAAGCCGGAATCTTATTTTCCAACCTATAACGATGCGTATGCAGCCTTGGCAGAGTACAATAAGAATCCATATGATTTGGAACCCGCTATCACAGCAAAAGAACTGTATGAAAAGTGGACCGAAGAATATTTCAAGACTTTGAAGAATGATTCCAGTGCAAGAGCCGTAGACTCTGCATGGGCGTATTGTTCATCTGTCTATGATATGCGAGTTATGGATATCCGAGCTCGCCATGTGAAAGGCTGTATGGATGAGGGCGTCGCCATCGTAAAGGGAAAAGAGCAGAAACCGAGCGCTTCCATGAAGAACAAAATCAAGTCTCTATTCAACCTGATGCTGGATTATGCTTTGGAATATGAAATTGTCAAACAGAATTACGCTCGAACTTTTACCTTGACTGATGAAACCATCAAAGAAATTCAGACCGTCAAGAAGGAACACATTCCATTCTCCGACGATGAAATGAAGTTACTTTGGGAACATGTTGATGATAAATATTGCGTTGATGTTCTTCTGATTCAATGTTATTCTGGTTGGAGACCACAGGAATTGGGATTGATTGAACTGAGCAATGTTGATTTATCGAAATGGATCTTTACTGGTGGCATGAAAACAGAAGCCGGCGAAGACCGAACCGTACCTATCCATCCCAGAATTCAATCCCTTGTGGAACGAAAATATAGAGAAGCCGAAAAGCTAGGAAGCAAATATCTTTTTAACTATGTCGATCCAGATAGCCGACAGAAAAATATCAAGCTTACCTATAACCGCTATCAAAGAGTATTTAGCCGCATTCGTGACGAGCTTAATCTAAACCCTGAACACCGTCCGCACGATGGCAGAAAACATTTCGTCACGATGGCAAAAAAATATGGCGTGGATGAGTATGCCATCAAATATATGGTGGGACATAAGATCACGGATATTACGGAAAAGGTCTATACGGCTAGAGAATTTGATTGGTTGCGAGAAGAGATTGAAAAAATAAAATAGCTTGTAGACCGGACGAACCCCAAGAGAGTTCGAAGCGCCGTCGTAGCTCGGATTGCCATCGCTGCCCACACGAGCGAAATAAGCCGAAGAAACGACATCTCTGAGCCAGAAAAGGGTTCGGACGCTTAACAAAGTGTAGGAATATAGATATAGGAATGGTGCAGGAATAATGTACGAGTTACCTACATTTCCCTGCTTTTACCCACTCCTAACCACTTCTAAAAGTATTGATTTTACTGGATTTTTGACAAATCTCTTGTCTAGTAAGTTTCTACGATATCATATCGTATCTTTTTTTGTTATTTTTATTCTCCTGTAGCTTCCCGGTAGGCTTCGCTTCCCACTTCACTCCAGGATGTTTTTTCCCCTGAGATCACTTCCCCGGTTGTCTTATTCACTGCATAGAATCCGAGCAGCTGGGTATCTTTTCCTGTTTCCACCCTCTCATAGACAAACAACTCGCATTCTCCATTCTTTGATGTCCGGTCATAGACCAGGCGATTGTCCCAGCTGTTGCCATTCTCTTCACCGCTTTCAAAAATGGCATAAAAGTTTCCTTTTGCATTACAACTTGCAGTTACCTGGGAGACATCTCCGTCATCTGCTATCTCACCATGTTCTTTCATGTATGTATAGACTGCCCGCGCCTGAGACATCAGCGGATCTTCTGTTTCGGTATCGTTCTGTGTTTTTCCATCGGATGCATGCGCTGTCGAATCGTCTTCCAGTGTTTCCTCGGAGATTCCATATTCGATAATCTCATCCAGTGTCAGCGTTCGGCGGAAAAACAGTCCAGTAGCTTTGTTATAATAATACTCCGGCGGATCCAGCCAGTTTTCATGCTTTATCTCGATCACACCATTCGGCTGTACCTCTACCTCCGCATCACTTCCAAAAATCTGAGCTACCTGCATCAGGCTATTCCCCAAAAAGAGACAGATCCAGAGAATCACCAAAAAGATCTTCTGCACAGTCTTTGCACCCTTTCCTTTTTCTGTCTGTTTTCCGATCAGCCGGAACAGTTTGACCAGCCAGTACAGCGTGAGCACTGTCCACCCAAAGAAAAGAACGAAAAAGGAGACATACACAACCCAGTCTCTGTAATGATACCGCCATGACAGTAACCCATTGACACTGTAATAGACTCCGGTATACAAAATCAGAATCGCAGCCAGTGTCGTAACCACCGGCAAGGAAGCTTTCTGCTCCTCCCAGTCACTCACAGCAAGCACCAGTTTGTCCGGATTGCTCTCCGGTAAAAACAGGCTTTCGATTTCCTCCTGTGATAACTGCTGCGGCTTTTGTGGAATTGCATAACAACTAGTCAGCGCTTCCTGCCAGCTCTCCTGTGCATCCAGATATAGCGCTGCTGCCTGGTAAAAATAAAAACTGCGAAGCTGCGCTACATTCAATTTTTCCCTTTTCACCAACTCCAGTGCCTGCAGTGCCATCTGCGGACGGTGCAGTTCAATCTGCTGCCTTGCCATCTGAATCAGGGTAATCGATCGAAGTTTTTCATTCTTTTTATATAAGGTACGATACATGGCATAATTGTAATCATGCCGCTCCTGCACTTCCCGTTTTCTCATCCGTACGACATCGATCCGATTGCGTGCAACCAGTAACAGTGCCAGAAACACTGCCACAGAACAAAACAGCAGAACGATGGCTTTTAACATATCATTCGTATAATCGTCTCTTTTCAGTGTCAGATACAGCAGAATATAGGTAAGAATCGCTGCCAGAGCGATCAGGATACGATAGATCCGCTGTCTCCGAAGCCGCCACAACCCCAGCCGGTATCCACGGGTTGGCGGTATGGACGGGTTGGAAAGGTCATAATAATTCATTGCGTATTCACCTCACATTATGATAATAGCTTTTATTTTTTTCTCATCTCGTTTATTTTAGCTTTCCTGTATCAGATACGCAAGACTATACGAATCGTTTACCCACAGAATTCAGGTGTTTCCAGGTCAAGATACGCGATTTCTTCATCAGAAAGTTGCAACAGCAGTGCTTCCCGGTTCGCCTTCATCCTGTCTGCTTTTGACATACTCGCGATAGCGAAAATATTCAACGGATGGGAAAATACCCAGTTCATGGCAATCTGTGCTACCGTCACCCCGTGTTTTTCTGCGATGATCTCACAGCGGCGGAGGCGTTCAAAATTATCCGAACACGCATAGCCTGTCATTGCAAAAGAATCCAGATAGTCACCGGCATGATCCGCATACTCACTTTTCATCCTGCCGGAGAAAAAGCCTCTGCCCAAAGATGCATACGCGATCACCGGCATCTGATTTTTTTCATACCATGCTCTGGCCTCTTGATTTTCCGGTCCGGAAATATTGACGCATCCACCTCCCCACGGATCTTCCACCTGTCGGGCCAGACAGAAATTCGGGCTTGAAACAGAAAACGGGATCAAATTGTGTTTGTAGGCATATTCATTGGCCTCCTCGATTCTTGTATGTGTCCAGTTCGATGCACCAAACGCACCGATGTTTCCTTCTTCATGCATGGCATTAAAGGTTTCCACGGCTACTGCAACCTCCGTATCCGGATCGTCCCGGTGGAGCATATAGATATCAATATAATCGGTTTTCAACTCTTCCAGTGACTTCTTCAGATCTTTTCGCATCTCTTTCTCATTCACCCGTTTGTTCCACATGGCATCCGGATGGCCGCATTTGCTGAGAATGACTACCTCCTCCCGTCTGCCACTCTTTTCCAGCCAGTTGCCAAAAGAATGCTCCGCCTCCATATATACCCTTGCCGTATCAAAAGCATTGATTCCATTGGCCAGAGCCGCCTCAAAAAAATCCGTTCCATCTGCCCCGTCCTGGATCGGTGAAAATGCAGTTCCTGCAAAAATTCGGGATACCTTTTTGTCCACATAAGGAATCGAAGCATATAAATTCTCCTTGTTTTTCATGTCTGTTCTTCCTTTCCCCCCATATAAAGTAACAGGTCAGAACTTTTTCTGCCCGTTTTTAATATCACCAGTTTACCATCTGCAGCACTCAGATTCCATAGACAAAACCCTGTTTTTTACAAAAGTCATATCTTCCTCTGATTTTCTTTATACCGCCAGTACAGAATCCATACATAATGTAAGTGCATATTCATATGCATTGCCGCCCCAGTTTCTCTCATCGTATCTGTCAACCTCGGCAAGACTGTCCGCTGTATATAATATCATTCCCCAGGTCGCATCCCTGAACGCTGCACAGGCGGCAAGTGCTGAACATTCCATTTCTACTACTGAGCATCCCTCTGCCTTCCTGTATGCAACCTTTTCTTTTGTTTCACGAAAAAATCCATCGGTTGACCAGGTAAATACTTCCTGATATTTCATCCCATGTTCCAGTAACGTCTTTTCGATCGCTTTTCTTGCCCTTTTATTAATCTCCATAAATCTCGAAGGCGCAGCATAATGGTATGAGGTTCCTTCATCACGCAAAGCTTTCTCCGGTATCAGAAAAGTTCCTTCTGCAAATTTCTCCAACGCTCCGCAACTGCCCGCGGAAATAATTTCACGCACTCCATATCCAATCAGCCAGTCCAGAATCTGTGTCGCAGCCGCCGCACCCACCGGTGCCTGGCAAAGCACAATTTTTTCACCTTTATATGTTGTTATATAAACAGGATATTCTTTGGTCATACTGATAAAATACGATACAATCTGCGCTCCGGTCTTCTCCGCATATTCATCAATGTATTCGCCAAGAAAGGCAAATACACATTTTTTCGGAAGAACCAGATTCAGGTTCTCATGCACTGGGCTGATCACTGCCGTTTGTTCTGTATCAAACTCCAATATTGGTATTTCATTTTTTATAATGCTCATATGATTTCTCCTTTTTCCCCGTTATTTTCGAAACATCTTTGTGCTAAGATAACATCACTAAAATCTGAAAAGCATCTGCCGGAACTGTAATTTTGGTTATTTTAACAAAGTTTTATCTGTTTTGCAAGACTATGACCGACATGAGAAGATGGTACTGGGTATCCCTATCTTTACAAAACCGTCACCGCTCAGAATAAAGACGATCTGCAACTGGTGATGTTTCCGAATTTTAAGATAACTTTTGATGAATTATTTGATCTTGGAGAATATTAATGTGTAACTATTCAGTAGCCACTGTCCCGCGAGGTGTTTTGACATGAATATGTC
>OLRW01000153.1_pt1 | contig 62208 bp, 67 predicted proteins | sample 1672701 | NCBI WGS metagenome assembly OLRW01 (sample SAMEA3136715, study PRJEB25190) | human gut metagenome | biome: human gut; feature: human-associated habitat; material: faeces | place: Austria | collected 2013
TATGATGGTGCATCTGTAGGATTGGATTTTGGTCTGAAAACTTACCTAACTAAAAGTGATGGGAGCAAAATCGATTCTCCATTATTCTTCAAGCAATATCAAAACAAGATTAGAAAACTAAATAGAAAGTTTTCTAATGCGAAGAAAGGATTCAATAATAGAAAAAGAAGACTGTTTGAACTTCAACAAGCGTATCGTAAAATAAACGATCTTCGATCAGATTTTCAATGGAAATTAGCTCATGAATTATGCAAACAGTATGATTATATTTTCATTGAAGATCTAAACATTGAAGGAATGAAACGTTTGTGGGGAAAGAAGATTTCCGATCTCAGTCATTCTTCTTTTATCAACAAACTTGAGCATGTTGCTTCAAAGCATGGAGTAACAGTGCATAAGATTGACAAATGGTATCCTTCCTCAAAAACTTGTGAATGCGGGTTTGTTAATAAAAACTTGTCGTTGAGAGATCGCACATGGTGTTGTCCAAAATGCGATTCTATCAACGACCGTGATGTTCTTGCAGCCCGTAATATACTTCGGAAGGGCATTTCCGAATTGGAGAGCAAGAGTAATTCCAGCGATAGCAACATCGGGGTTTCTTGCGCTTGTATCCAAGAATCCCATTTGCTTTAGCTATGGGAGTATGTCAATGTTTGTGAGATTCCTGGAATCGAACCAGAACCGACACGCACATGCCGGCACGCCGCGCCATCCCTCTATGATACAGAAATAGACATGCCTATCCTCACGAACCGACATGCCAAAACCCAAAACTTAATTTGATGAATAAAATAGATTAACAAAAATACTATTCTAATTGGTGATTATATACTATATTTTTATGTTTTTTGAAATACATAAACACTACATTTCTTAACGCAACACATATGTATTCCCCATCCTCTAACCTATCAATCATCTCATATACCTTTTTCCAAATGAATAATCGCTCTTCTTTTGTAAACATATCTTTCTTTATTTTTGTGGTATTATTTGACTGTATGCAGACTTTTCCATGTACACAACACTATGCTCCTGTCCAAGTATTTTCTTTGCCGCCTCTTTCTTTATCGCGCAATATCTCCCTGTACGATACGGATTCTTTTGATCTGATCCATCCTCGACTTCGATAATAAAACAGCCTCCGTCATCTATTATCTTTTTGCAATCGTCACATACTCCGCCCGTGCATATATGATGCGGCGCCTGACCTTTGATATTATTTCCTAATAAAGCAATCCCCATCTCTTCGCCACATATCATGCAGACTTCTATAGACGGATTCAATCCGTGTTCTGGATGTAATGTAATACCATCTTTCATTTTCTTTCCTCCTTCATTAACTTTATTATAAACTTTTTATCATGCTCCCATAATGGCAGACCTTCCCTTACAGTATATGCTACCGTTTCCCTTTCTCCGATCAATTTAACAGCAATCTCCCTTGCTGTTAAATCATCTTCGTCATGAGCCTTGTGTATCAAATCATACGCACACGATCTAATCTTTTCTTTTTCGATTATGCGTGCGTTATTCAATTCACGTATGTGTACTCCTAAAGCCGACAAAACATTTACAGCCTTCCCTGCATCTTTTAATATAGCGTCTGCAAAATACAACTTATCCATATATTCAGGCAGAACATTATACACTACCTCTACATCTTTGTAAAGTTCATCACTTACCTCTCTCTTAATAAAGTCTTCAAATTCTTCTTTTAACATACCTCATTTGTTTTTAATATTGTGTGAGATCGCCGGAATCGAACCAACCTACCGCACCATGAATCCCATAAAGCAAGTGCTCCGATCTTCGCAGACGGGAGCACTCTGTCTAAAGCATAAGAAAATTAATGAAGAAATTTTTCTCACTTACGCCATAGCATCTAAAATAGCTATCAGCACTATTTCTATGACAAACATAATAGAAAATATCTTAAATGCCTTTTTCATATCGCTATCTCCTCCTTTTTATTTTTTTAGTTCCACAACAAACTGTTCCGGCTCTGCTCCGACCTACGTTCCACCTACAACCGCAGGCCTTAGCCCAAGGCGCCGCCTACTCCCCCTCTATGGCAGCCTGTTCGTACCTACAATTCCAGTCTCCTTCCATACAACTATCACTACGCGATAACAAACATGTATCTTTATAACAATCATAAAAAAATACATCTCTCACAACTGTAGTCCTTAATATCTATACATCTAACTACCTTAGCATATACTATACCATCACTGCCTTCTATTCCTTTCACCCCAAAAATAGAACCTTCTCCCTCCTTACTCAAATCTAAGTCAGGTGCAAAGTCATATACGTTCATGTTGTTCATGTTTTAATTGTTAAACATTCCGTTTGAAAAAAAAATACTCACATAATGCAGTCCTTAACCCTTAATCTGTTGGGAAAATCTACAGAATGCTGTTTTAAAACCCTGATCTATTGAATTTTGTCGGTAGGAACTACATAACGCTGTTTTAAAACGCTGTAAGTCTTGATTTTGTTGAAATAACCTACAGAATACTGTTTTGAAACGCTATCATACTTGATTTTGTTGGTAGGAACTACATAACGCTGTTTTAAAACGCTATCATACTTGATTTTGTTGGTAGGGAGTGCCCTCCCTCTCCCCCTCTCCAACCCCGGCTAATCCTCCGACTTTCCGCATAGAACCTGCGCTCTACCGCCTCACTACCGGCATACGGAGAGCGCTACAAGCTTATACTCTGGCATGAAGTATGGGGTGTTTAGGAATAATATCATTCCATAGAAAGAATAGAGGCCTTCAGCCCACGCCCTACCGTCTGCTCCTCCTATCGAGATAGATATTCAAACCTATAATCGAAGCCAAAAACGAAAAGCAAAAGACCATTACGATATTATACTGATCCGGTCCGCATTCCAACATAGAACGAATACCAACCGACAGAAAATACAGGTCAGCGACTAATAAAAACCACCACATAAAATAAAAAAAAATACAATAAGCATATCCGAAAATACGGGGATTATAAAACCTAACTAATTGATAATCAAGCATACCTTGTTTTTAAAAAAAATACAATAAGCCTAATTTTCAATCCATAGAGACGAAAAAGGCGGCATCCTACACCCTATTTTGGGTCAGAAAAACACCTCAAGTTTCGTTTTAGACCAATTTTAACGACATGATATAGACAAAATACCGGCATTATATCAAAACTATCCTATTTTAGTTTCGTTTTAGACCAATATCGTTCACGTCCGCCGTTCACTCTCAGAATATCCTACCCGTAAATAGAAAGAGTAGGATACAAAAATAGGGCTGCTCCGATATTCGAAACAACCCTATTCATATTTAAATACTGTTTATGTTTTCTTTCACGTACGTTCGTGATGTATGGACTTTACGTTTGCATCTGTCCTTTCCTGTATCGGAATGATACGCCTCTTTGAGATCACGATACAACATAAATTCACGATACGCTCTCTTTCTTTTTTCCTTGGCTTCCTTCCTGGATAGACCGCGTACGTCTACCATATAAGATTTAAATTTCCTTTCCATGTTATTATATTGTTTATAATTTAGAGGTTGCTCCGGACTCGAACCGAACGCGCATTCCTATCCTGTACGAATTTTATGCTACAACCAACAGCCCGTAATTAGTACGTAGTTCTTGTGTACGGGCCCGTACTATGTTGTTATTATATTTTCCGTCTGCTACACAACTTAGCCACACATAAAGGCGATTGTGTCCTTGCGTTTTGATATAAGATGCTCCTACATGATAGGTTACATGCTCATACCCTGTAATTTAATCTACAGCCTTGTCCTATTTTACGTGTAGGCAAGTAAGACACGTTCCCGAACGGAGACAAACCGCGTACAATGGTATGTTTTCTAAACTATACTCACATACCTAACATGAACCATACCTATTCGGATAGTCCATGCAGCAATACCGGCCCTTTAATTGCCAACGGCAAGGGCAAAGGTATATCTATCCCCAATATGTAAAATAACTCTCTGTTTTGGCAGCTTCAGTCTAAAGCATTCGCGGGACGTGCACCCACTGCCAACGGCGAACTGGCGCGAACGGTACGCGCCCAACCTTGTTTTTTCACTGCTGATTGCTTTCGTGTGCTAAATACTCAGATACGCACTTTGCAACGGTACGAATAGAATAAGATTTGATCTTAACGGCCACATAAGTAGATTTATACTCGTCCGTCTCTTTAACAATCCATTTTGCACTACTTTTCGTTTCCAACGTTTCCGCGGTCGCAAATCCGAAAGGCTTGTACTCACCGCCATAAACTACATTATCGGAGCACCAATCAGCTGCTTTTGCCTCAATTCCTTTCTCTTTGTCTACTTTGTTATCCTTATATACTTTAGAGTATAGGGAAAACTTAACGAAGGTGTCGCCGACTTTAGGTAACATTTGGCTACATACAGCAACTAAACGTTTTTTGTCTTTGGCGAGTGCTACCACCTTCACCGCGTATTCTGCCGGTATTTCCAACGCTTTACATACCGCCTTGAGGTCTGCACCATTTGCAAATAAAGCATTGTATAATTTTACTGCACCTACTAAATTCGAGGCATTCTCTTTGATAACAGCGTTTTGCAGCTTGTTAACGTTCTTCTTTGTAATCATAACTCAATATATTTTAATTATTAAACAAATGATATTCAATTTAATAGCCTACAACGCAGGCGATTAACAGATACAGATATAGTTAGCCCAACGGGTACACTATATAGGTTCATCATGTCAACTATGTGCTATCGCTTTAACACATTGCAAATATACTACATTTATCAATACTACAAATATATATGCTATCTTTTTTTTGTTAACTTGTATTAATTTCGATTCTATTATCTGATTATCAGCAAGTTATAAAATACACAAGAGCGGTATTATACGCGTACATTAATATGTAGGATATATGTTTATTTAAGTGACTTATAATCAATATATTATAATAATACATTGATTATCAATAATTTAAATAAACTGTTGATAATCAGCGGGTTTGCAGGTTTGAGGTAAAAACGCGTTTTCGGTTTTCCAGCGAAGGGGGTGCGGGGGAGAAAACGCGTTTCGGGGGCGGGAGGTTCGTGATAGGTACCCCCTCTCTCCCATCACACAAACATTTTTTTATCTATTTCCCATCACATAAACCATTTCTGTCTTTCTCCCATCACACAAACATTTTTCATTTTCTCATCTATCTCCCATCACACCCACCTATCCACACAACACAAAAAAAAAATAGGATTGATATAAACCAATCCTATTTAAAACATAACCTTATTTATCTATTGAATTGAAGTAAGTTTGTGGTTTTCGAGGAAGTTCTTAAATTGGTCGCTTGATACATCTATAACAAACCCAGCAGCACCGGCATGTCCTCCACCACCGAATCTCTTACTTACCTCACAGCAATCTACGCCGTCTTCTACGCATTTGTAAAGAGAGAACCTAACTTTTCCACCTGGCATGATACAAAATGGCATCAGGGCTTTAATTTTTCTACCGTCTAACCAGTCAGGTGTAAGAGAATCAAATACCTTAGAACCTGATTCAGCGGTATTCATCGCTACAACCTTCACCTCATCGACGTAAGCTTCGAACGAGCACGCACTTACCTCTTGTTCGTTTTTGCCGGCCATGTAGTTAATTATAGCACGTCCTTCTTTAGCGAGATCATAAAAAATTAAATCCACCTCATTGTCCTTCATATTTTCTTTAAAGTGATCATACAAATACGACAATGCTATTAACACATTCAATCGCATTTTTGATCTCAAGGCATACTGGACAGCCACTACCGTATCCCAGCCTAAACCGGATTCTTTATTCCACACATCGTAGTCTGACAAGCACCGGACGACCGCCGGCACCTTCCCCATCAGCAGGTCCGAGGCCAGTGCGCACGCACCGACGCCGACTCTCCTCAACCCTGGAACTACGAACCCCCATGTCTTACTATCTTCGATAATTCCCTTGTGATGATCTATCCACATCAGGCTCTTTCCTTCATCAAGCCATTTCTTGAAAATCGTTTTAGAATCGGCTCCGAAAGACACGTCAAGAACGTAAACAACCCCACATTCATCTACTTTATCAATAACTTTCTTAACATCATCTTCATACGAATACGGGATATAAATAACATCCTTGTTTTTACTGTTTTCGTACATGGTTGCGATGGCTGCCGACACAACGCCATCTAAATCCGATTTATGATAAACTATCGCTGCTTTCTTTACTTTCATGGTATAAGCTTGTAAATGTAATATTATTATCCCCTTTATCTATTTTTATAATATCGCTATATCCTTCATGATATTGATCTTTTTTAATACGAACCTTCAAAGTAAATAAAGGAGGTTTACAGACAGGAGGAGTATCAAACTCATCACTATAAATATCTTGCAATTCAATTTTTATATTAAGATCAACTCCATATGGATTTTCAAGGATATATATATGATCGTTGTTTAGAATAACTATTCCTTCACTTGTATGTTCTTTGGACAATACATAATTTAAATCAAGATCTTTACCAACAAACTGAATAACATCCATATAGTCAACTCCGGCCTTCTCAGCACATACCTTATCCGAATCAGAGAACTGCCCTGGTAGGCCAATGGCGCTTCCTACCATCAGCGTCATTGTCTCAATATCTTTATATGTTATACCATCCATCATCAACCTACAAGCACCAAGTGCCTTATATACCATACCGGGATTAGGCTTCATCATCCGATCATATTCATCAATTGAAAAACACTCATAATGACCATACACTACTCCTCTTATACCTCTTTTCACTGCAAGATCATGAACGCATCTAAGGACATAATTTATCTTCGCATCAATATCTTCATCGGAAACAAACCCGACACCCACATCACATTGGTTGCTTAATCTTCATATCAGTAAGATCTTTTGCATAAAGACCTCCAGATGCGGTTTCAACCAACGTCCCGTCAAAATCAAATAGTAGTATTCTTTTGTTTTTAATATACAAATCTTTCATCATTTTTCACTCCTACTCTTTTTTATTACCCTAAACTGAAGACGGAATAGATTACTGTCTTCTTTTATAATATCATACACAGCATAAGAATTTTCTCCTATATCCCATCCAAGATAATCGAGCAGGTCTTTTAAGTAAATCCTCTTGTATTTTACACCAAGGTTATTTACCTTAAACGATCTCTCGTCTTCAACATCAGAAGCAGCCAGATAAAAGACCGTATTTTCAACTCCTTCAAATATCTTCCCTTCTTCTAAGCCGATAACAACCGCATCCGTTACCCCCATCCAATTCAAATTATCGACAGAGATAGTCATTATCTTACTTTTGCTGATTGACAACTTCCGGATCTTGCTTTCTTTAGTTTTAGATCCTAAAAAATCCTTACTGTTAAAAAAATCTACTTTCATGGTTATAATGTTTTATATTGATGTTGCAAATATACATAATAAATAATCAACAAAGAAATAAATAGGATTAAAACATGATAAAAAAACCCATAGCACTACGTATTTAATAAAAATAAATCAATGACGTAAGAGAATAAAAATAATCATATATTTGTCGGTATCTTAATCAATTAAAAATAAATGTCATGGCAGAAATGAAAATAGGTTTTGTAACCTTCAATCCGGGATCAGGTGATGGTGATCAGGCGGTTGCCGTATCAGGTGAAAAATACGAAGGTCGTGTACGACGCACGCAACAAGTAGAATTTTGTGCCGAATCTGGGGGGGTTAAGAAAAGTGCTACCATAAACCAAGCTGCGGTAGCTGAGTTCGTAAAAATAAATCCTACTGCATCTGTAGGGAAAGAAGGTGGTACTGTAACAATCAACGGTACAAGTAACTCAACTAAATTAACGTTCTCCTTAACTCCGGACAAAACTCATCCTCTGACGTTGGAAATACCTACCTCCTATCAGGCGGCAGGTAAGGCTACCAACAACGGCGCTGTTATCGCCGACGACCCTGGTGCAACAGGAGCCTTTGCTTTCAGTATCGTATTCTCCGATATTGCTGCGAACACTGATGTAAACGATCTGGTAAATACTCTTAAGGTGACGGCCGCCGGAGGTCAGACGGCTAATACGGTTATTACCCAGACAGCAGGTGATCCGTTCTTGGAAATAGACAAGAATGTAATCAACTTGAATGCAAACGGTACTCCTCAGACTATCAATGTTAATGCTAACATAAGGTGGACTATCACTCAAGCTGTTTCTAAGTTGGTAAGGAAAGTAATGAAATAACAATTACTTACAGAAAAAGAAAAGGGGCGTCTATTTGGCGTCCCTTTTTTCTATGCATTGTATGTAGTATTTATCTTTTTGCCTACTGACAAAAATCTTTTTAAAAATCATCTGTTTTATGATATGGACTCTTTTCCCGTCATCTAATTCCCTCCATATTTCATTAAAGATCAAATCTATTAATTCCATGACCTTCTTATCAGAGACAAGATTCTTTCTACCGGGGCTGACCCATCCATCATCAGTCATCTTACTGGCTATTTTATTAGCTATCCTGCTTAATTCACGTGGGGTGCTCATTTTAATACGTTTTTAAATATTCTACCTTTTTCACACTGAAGTATGCAGTCTCTCATGGGATGATCTTGTTCATGATCGTCACACATCGGAAATTCTTTTCCATAGGGAAAAGCGATGTGCGGGCACTGCGCCCTGAACGCATCCCAGGCCGACTTCCTTACAGCCTCAGCCCCGGCACGCACGCCCTTCTCTCTTTCCTTGGCCGGGTCAGCATACACGTTTGAAATAGCTCTTTTCTTCCAAGTAAGCATATTGTAGTAAAACTTATCCACCAGTTTCCTACCCACTACATCAAACTTCTGTCTATGAATTAAAGGTGCGACCTTAACGATGTTCTTCCTATTTTTACTAACATCGACATAAATCAGTCCAGCATAAGACGGAACTTCACTTACGTCAATCATATTAGGCGGACAGGCGTAGTAGAAATAGTTTGGAGGATAGCTTATGACACCACCTACCTTAATAATGCCGTCTTTAAGAACCTTATGTTTTTTATCCTTTTTGAAGTCGTTAAAGAAATCTTGTTTAGACATCTTGACCTCTACTTCATAAGCGTACAATGATCTTGTTATGGCCAGGAAGTCAGATTCCCAATCATATATATGAAGATTGTTAATAACATACATCGGATTACTTAACAGATCCCTATTAAGGATCTTAAGCATTTGTTGCTCTGGGTAGTTCATTGTCTTACTTTTTTTAGAGGCTTGTGGCGGAATCGAACCGCCCTACGAGATTTTGCAGATCCCTGACTAAACCACTCATCCAACAAGCCATGTAGCCCATGCCTGAATCGAACAGGCAACTTTTGATTAGGACTCAAGGGTTTTATCCGTTAAACTAATGGGCCATTTAATGTTTGCTATGTTCACACACCACAAACACTTAGATAATTAACACTTTACACAAAATATGTACCGTTATCCAAGGAGGATTCGAACCTCCGCTAACAGAACCAAAATCTGTTGTGCTACCACTACACCATTGGACAGTGGTCCCGGAGGGATTTGAACCCACGATCTCGATGTTATGAGCATCTTGCTTTCACCACTAAGCCACAGGACCTTAAAAATATGCAGGAGCCTTCACAGACGCCTGCATATAACAGCTAAATTTTTAACCAATAATTATCCTAAAAACTCTCTCAACGCAAAGTTAAGTACTAACCCATAATATGGCAAACATTAAAATATAAAAAGGATTAAAATACCTACTTCTTTTTTTTCTTCTTCTTTTTAGTGTCTTTTACTCGTTCAGATACGTTTTCAGGCTCCACAATATCACTGGCTTCTTCCTGAACAATGTCCGTCTCATGAATAACATCAGACTTCTCCGGCTCAGCCACATCTTTATCTGACTCCCCATCTTTATCCAATTCCGGCTCGGCGACATCATTTTTGTCTTTACCGATTATACCTATTTGGTAGCCTCTTAATTCTACTTGCATTAATTTCAGCTTCGATTCTAACTCTTGTATTGTTTTGGACCCAACCGAAACCTCGTTTTCCAAATCTCCGATTCTGATCCTGGCTTCAATCAATGCATTTGATTTCTTTTTTAATTCAGATGATATACTGTTTTTCTTTTCTTCCAAGTTTCTGATTTCGTAATTAGCCTCATCAAGATCAGATTTAGCTTTGTCAAGATCAGCCTTGGCCGCATCAAGTTCTTCCGTTTTCTTCTTGACGCTTTTTATCAGCTTTTTCTGATTTTCCTTCAAGGCATCAATCTTTTCCTTAGACTCAGAAAGATCTTTGCCAATAGATAAAATCTCTTTATCCTTTGAAGCGATATCTGACTTAAGTTCTGAAAGCCTTTCCTTGTAAAAATCAGCCTTATCCTGCATTTCCTCAATTTCTTTTGCAAGATTTTCGGATTTAATAGCTTTTTCCCTGTACATTGACAGCTTGCTGTCTGTGATGAATGTAAAACCTAACATGCTCATTTTCAAAATATTTAAACATTACTTAACTCCGGAACTACCAAGACCTTTTTCTCCACGTTCATTTCCGTCTTCTACCTCAATATCTGTCACCTCTTCCAATACCATTTTGTATTGTGGAACGATTTCCATCTGAGCTATTCTATCGTTTTTATGGATTACGGTCGGTTTTTTATTGACTTTAGTAAGATTGACCATATACTCTCCTTTGTAAGTAAATTCGCATTTACCGGGCGCGTTAGTAACTACCACTCCCTCGTCAAAAGAGAATCCTGATCTTCCTTCTACATTCACGCACCACCCTTCTGGTATATTCAACTTGAATCCTGTTCCGATTCTAACAGAATAACCTTGATATAATGTGATTGATTCAAAATCGGAAGGAACATCTATTTCCACTCCCATGTCATTCATCATCTTCACCACTCTATATGCACGAATATCACAACATGCATCACCATCATGTTTGTATTCAGGTGCAACGACATCAGGATACAGCTTCTTAACACCTACCTGAACAGTCTTCTGGTACCCTGGAGTCAAATACGATTCAGGTATTTTATTAACAACCTTATCTTCTTTTTTATGTTTGTTGTTCTTTTCAGAAACAGTACCCTTCTTGCTATCTTCTTTTTCATAAAGAAGTCTTTCAATATCTTCTAACTTGTCCATGATCATATTTTTATAGTACAATAAACAATACCTTCTTTTTTTATATCCTTCGTTGATTCATAACACTCACGAAAAGTACTTATGTCTGCATCATTAGGATCATCGACCCACTCATCTCCTTGCTTATATTTTTCTCTGGTTTCTGAGTAGATCATACATAATTTATCCCCATGCTTCGCCATAATCCTTTCTTCTGTCACTTTCCTACGAAGCTTAATAAGGGGAAATCTTGTAACTATTTCTACTGTCATTCTACACAATCTTTAAAAGCCCAAGAGATATTATTCTCCTGGGCTGATGTTTATATTAAAATGGAAGGTCATCTTCTTCCATAGGAGGAAAGTTCGGCATCTGTGCTTGCGGCTGTGGCTGCGTCTGATGCTGAGGCTTGGTGCTCCTTGTAGCAGGCGCCGGGGCAGGTGCAGCAGGCGCCGGGGCAGGTGCAGCAGGCGCCGGGGCAGGTGCAGCAGGCTGAGCAGTCGGCTGTGGCGTATAAGCCGGTGCCTGATACTGTGCTGGATGTTGAGCAGGTTGTTGGTAATTCTGATACGGAATAGCACTCGGAACAGACTGAGGTTGTTGAACCTGTTGAGGAGCAGCCGCCTGCTGGGTATAAGCCTGAGGAGCTGTAGGCTCTTGCTGAGTATTACTTCCTAAACCTAATTTAGCCATTATACCAGCTCTGATGTCTTTAATAGAATCATTGAACCTGTTTGAATATTCCTTAATCTTCTGATAAGTAAAGTTGTTTTGAGCTGAATAATCAAGGCTTTTATTACCATCAAATCCTGTAACCTCAACAGGATCAGGCCAGCCATTTACGCCCTTTTTATAAAAACGTTCAACAAGCTGATCTTTTTCTCCGTCTACTCCTGCATATGCGATAATAAGTTCCGAAGATCCAAACTCGTCATCTTTCTTCTTCTTAAAGACATTGAAATAAATTTCACGACTGAAATCGATGTTTTCGTAGTATTTTACAAAGCTCTTAACAAAGCCCTTGATATTTCCTTTTTGATTGACGAGAGGTATGGAAATACAATAGTTTTCATTAAGCTCGTAATCTTTCAACACGATAAGGAAATTAGTAGCAGTATTTCCATTAGAGAAAGTACTTGTCTTTAACCCGATGTAGTTGATGTACCCAACTATTCCATTATAATACTCTTTCCAGTATCCTGCCGGCTGACCGCTATTAGGATTTATGTGCTGAACAAAACCTTCTTTTGGTTCGTTACTTTTTTCATACAAGTTACCATCCGAATTAATATACAGATAATAAGTTGTACCAAAACTTCTGTTTTCTCTAAAAGCCATATTTTTATTTTTTTTATAGATTATACAATGTTTGATTTAAGACGTATGTTGATTCGTATTTAGGATTGAACATCTTTATCATCTTATACTGATCAGACCAATCCATGACAGTATCTCCTTTTATAAGAGATTTTACGGATGAAAGTATATTTTCCTTACCGATAGAAAAATTAAAACACGGACCTTCAAGCGCATTCAAAGGCATTGATTCCATTATCTTTTTTCTATTTCCAAAATCCTCAGACATTACCGTTATGCCGTTTTCTTCATCTACCTTGACATTAACAACATTATCCACCAAAGTCATGGAATTAAGAACCGATATAAGTAAATCCCGGTCAAACTTAACTCTCGACGATTTTTCGAATTTGCTACATACGTATTCGTAGTTAGGATACTGTTGTTCTACGTTCATATCCGATATAATTACATTATCAAAGCATAAGAACGTCCTAACTCCATCTGTAGAAATACCGATCTCCGTATCTTTATCAGATAGAAAACGGTACAAGATAGAAGCTGCAACCTCACTTATCATAATTGACCTTTCTTCTAATGCATTAGCATACTCTTTCCTGTTTATAAACAAACGGAACATATCAGTAGAAACAATGTCAATATAATTCTTCTTCACATTAAGAAGAATCGAGCATATAGCCGGTCTAAACTCATCCGATCCAACAAACGCAAAAGATCTTTTCATAGACTGAATGAAAGATGAGCTCATAACACGAATACCATCACCTACAGGATAAAAGAAATCAGGGAAAGCCTTATCCTCAATCCAAGTAGAAGAGAAAGATCCTCTATCGTATTTAAAAACGATACTGTAATCGTTTTTAATCTCTATCTCTATATCCTGGTTATGATTTTTAAAAAATGAAATAAGAGTCCCGGCATCTACTAAAAGAGAAAACTTCTGGTCACAAGAAATATCAGTATTCACATCGAAAATATCATCCGTATATGTTATACGTTCGTTCATGGCTTGTATCCGGATATGATCAAAATATAAAGTAATTTTTATATTCGATGTGACACAATCCTTTAGAACCTTATCAAACATCTTTGAAATATTTGAAAGCTTCTCATTCATTAGTATGCCAGGAACTCTTACTTTCATTTTTTTTAACTTACGATTATGATTATCTAACACTGCAAATGTATTATTTTAAAATCTAATTTTGAATTAATTGGATTTAAAATAATTTAAAATAGATTAAATACTTCTTCTTGTCGCTTCTGCTATCAGCATCGCGTCAACTATACCGTCATGAGCGGTCTTACATCTTTCGTTTTTAACGAATGTATCGTTTGGCCAAAGCCTTTTAGCACAAGCTAATGACGTTTTTTTAGTATTTACCTTACTGGCCTCCATGACCTTATCAGAATGTGTCCAAACCAATTTCTGCCATGTTTTAGGGGCTATGAAATTAACGGAGCAACTTATGTCCGGAAATGCCATGCAGAGGGACAGGAACAGCCCATGCAGTTCGCCTTTGTTCTCCATGAGAGAGGCTGTAGAGGACGTGCTGACCCCGTACAGGGCGTGGACGTCCTCTATGACAAATACTACCCTATCAGGATTGTTTTCTACGATCGTATCCCGGCAAAAAACATATTCTTTAGTCAAGTCTACCGGTCCTGAAATTGCTATTCTTGGAGTGGAGATTCTCGATATTAGTTTGCTGTCCTGATCGATGCAGGCTATGGCTCCATCTTTTCCTGGGTCTGCTGCTATATATAATACCATAATGTATCAATTTAGATTCATGTCAATTTTACCAATGCCGTCATCATTGTCAAAACCGCCATTGTCTGTAAGTTCGTAATCAATAGCCACAGCACCATTACTAAGAATGTAAAATCCTTTAAACATCTTTCCTATTTCAATAGGATACACAACATTTACGTCCCTTCCAATATCCTCAAATGGCATAGCGATATCTTCTGTTTCAGCTTCTTTTTGTTTTGCTAATACACCAACGGGTATATTTTTACCTTTTATAGATGCGTATGTAACCATATACAGAACATCGTTATTAACAAACGCCCTATCACTGCTTACCTTATCCAAGCTGACATATATAATGTGTTTTATAAAACTATCGATATCTCCACATATGTTAATAGCTTCTACTTCTTTCGGAATAACGACTTCCACTTCTTCTGGTTTTATATTTTTCTTTTTCATTGAATTAACATTTTTGTATTTTGTTTTACTTCTTCAACAAGATCCTGATCTTTCATCATCTCTTGCTTAAGTTCCTCATTCTCCTTAATTCTTTTCACCCTATCGGCAAGAATCTTTTTGTATTTCTTATCCGAGATCTTTATAAACCAAGGACAGTTCCTTGATGGAATCCTTTTACATGGATAGTCAGTGAGACCGTTCGGTCCAAACTGCTCGCATCGGTTACATTTCTCTTCGCCCGTCATTGTAATTATATTTTAGGAAAACATTCTTCAAGTTCTCTATAAGAGCACTCTACTACAACAGAATCTCCTTTAGGGAGAAATACTAAAATAGAATCGATAGAAAAAACGCTATCTACTTTTCTTACAAGTTGGCCATGCTTGTAAGAAGACATGACCAACCTAATCCCATACGAATCTGAATAAGATCCTTTCCTACATGGAATTATGTTTTCAACGATATAATCAAAACCTCCGATATTAACTTCATCGCCGGCATTGATTTCCATTAGGGGAACCATCTTAACCCTTCTATCTATGCTTATTTTCATTTTGCAACCTCAAATTTTATTTGTTCCTTCGGTTCATAATTCCATACCTCAAAATCATCAGCTACGAAATCATAAAATCCTTTCCCTTCCATACGAGACGAGATAGTAACCTGCGGAACCGGGCCGAAGAGAGATCGACGAAGGAGCTCGTTTGCCTGTTCTTCGTGACGGTCATACACATGCATATCTTGTATAAAATGAGTGAAAATAGCAGGCCTTAACCCGGCGTCATGAGCGAACATCATCATCAACGCCGCATATTGAGCTACATTCCAGCAAGAAGCTGTAATCATATCCTGGCTGCGCTGATAAAGCGTCATATACAACTCATCTCTTTTAACAGATAAATTGATCTGAAACGCACATTCTTGAAGAGGCTTAAGACTATTGGTTTCAGGATCGAACATGGATGCTACTATTCTTCTTGACGAACGATCATTCTTGAGTGACCAAATAATGAAGTCTGTTTGGTTAAGAAAACCGTAAAGACCATCATGGATGTCTATCATACCCTCTGGAGCATTTCCGGTTCCCATATAAACATGTCTGTTCACCATATCTCCATAACATCCTTCGATCTTTCCATTATCATCAGCCCACTGATCCCATATATGAAGACCAAGCTCTTTTACGTCTACCGATCTTTTTTGCCAAATCCACAAAATTTCTTTTATGGAGTTTTTAAGATTAGTAGGTCTAAGCGAACCAAGAGGAAATTCCCGGCGAAGATCGTACTGGTTGCATACTTGCAGGATACGCTTCACCTTTACGCCTGTCCCGTCACCGTAGACCGGTCGCTTTACCTCTTCCCACGGCTGGCTCATTATAAGAGCCAAATTGTCTTGAAATATTTTATCTACTCTTGACATGTTTATATTTTTTTAGTTATTAATGCGGGATAGCTATCAGACTATCCCGCAGCATAATTACAATCGTCCCAATCTGGCTTTCAGGCACTCGTTATAGGTTTGCATCGCTCTGGCCTGTATAATCAAAATAGACTTATGTATCGGATCAATCGCATTGACCTTTTCACTTTGATTAAATTCATTCAGCTTGTTAAGCCTTTCTTCGAGTTGCTCTTGTTCTTCAACCAGACGTGATTTAAAATCGCTCATATGAATATGGGTTTTACAAAGCCGCCCAAGGCTCAATTATTTTTAGTTATTAACCAAACATATAAAAATATCTTCTAAAAGTATCCAGTGGTGTGTGGTCTACGTATGTAGTTCCATCCCAATAATTATTCCACCGATTATCACATCTATTAAAATCGCTCCATTTTTCAACCTGGAAACACCAAAGGAATCTAACAAAAGCATAAAGAATATAACATATTGCATTAAACAATACAGATATAATACATATTATAACCCACAACGCAGTATGTATTCTTAAATATTTCATACCTTCATTTGTTTTTATAAATTAAACTCTTCAAAATCTATTTCAGATCCGGTTGACAAATTGATCATTGACTTCTCAAGTTCTTCCATTGGAATAGGATCAACAATTCCATCGTTTGAAAGTGTTTTCTTGTAGAAGTCGTTTACCACCGGATCGCTTGTTTTTATTGTCTTAGGAATAGGTTGACGAAGATACATTCCTTCAAGCGATTTTACTCTTGAAAGAGCTGTATATAACTGACCTGTTTCGAAAGAGTTGGATACGTCCATCATCGCCGCATCTAAAGTTAGGCCCTGGCATTTATGGATAGTTATGGAGTAACCGATTTTTATCGGATACTGAGTAATAGATCCAATTACCTCAGACTCCACTTTATACCCGTTTCTGACGTATTTTACTTTATCGAACGAACACGGTGTAATAATAACCTTGGTATGTTCTTCATCTTTAGGACGATCAAGAACGACTTCAATCTCTCCATTCTTAATAGAAGACACAACGCCAAGAGAACCATTGACATACTCTCCTCCGTTTCTAGTGATCATAACCCTGGAACCTTCTTTTATAAGAAGCGTCTTTTCAACAGGAGCTTCTTTAGGATAATCACCTTTTATAATAGCTTCAAATTTTCTTAATGATCCAGGAACAGAATTTATTCTCATTTCATTAATGGCCGTAGCCTTAGCGTTGGTTGTAACGATCTCAACATACCCGGCACTATTTTCAGGCTGAATACATCTGCTATTTAACGTACTAAACACATCATCGTCCATCTGACCATCACGAACCTTATTAAGGATGCTGATAAATTTCTCATCTTTCTGACGATATATTTTTTCAAAAGACACCATTTCCATACCAGAAGCCATAAGGGACTTAGAGCTGAAGAAATAAGATGTATCGTATATTTCTCTAAAGAAATCTTCTTTGATTACAGGTGGTAACTGAAATAAGTCTCCTACCATAATAAGTTTCACGCCGCCAAACGGATCCTTGTCACCTCTTGCACGACGAAGAATGTCAGCTACGTTGTCAAGAAGATCAGGTCGAACCATAGAAATCTCGTCTATGATAAGATATTTTATATTCTGTAAAATCTTTTCGGATTCTCCTCTGAACTTGTTTTCACAATTGTCCATAAACTTGCCATTCCTTATCTCTGGAATGTAAGGTTGCATACCGATTCTGAAAAAAGAATGAATGGTTTGGCCGCCTGCATTAACAGCAGCAATACCAGTAGGAGCAACAACAACCGCATTTTTTAATGCCGGTATAATACGTTTAAGGAAGTACGTTTTTCCAGTACCTCCCTTGCCAGTAATAAACAGCGGTTTAGGTGACTTACAAATAGACTTAATAGCTTTTCCCTGGGCGACATTACCTTCGGACATAACTGAACGAAGAACGCATTCCATTAGTTTTTTGTTGTAACTTATAGCCATATTTTTCTGATTTTGTTCTACAAAACAAAAGTATGAAAATAAGATAAAACATAAAACATAAAATGAATTAATTAGAATTAAAAAGAAATAATAAATTAGATAAGTGGCTTTGTGGCAGACAGTAATGTAGTTTCGTATTGATACAGTTATGGCATAGTAGTGGCTAACGGGTGTTTCCGTCAATATCCTACGAGATTATCGTTTTTCGGCTCTGTCGGCGACCACTAAGAACAGACCCTCTCTCAAGTACCAAACATTATAATGATGAATACTGAGATGAAGGATAAAGATAGGTATCATTATAGAATGATAGTTCTTCTAATGGTATATCCTTGAATACAGATTCACCATCTAATTCTTTATCATTATCTACTGTTGTATTAATATTAGGTAATGATTGGATAGATATATCCATATTCTCTATCTTTTCCTTAAACTGTTCTGCCTTAACATACGTATAGATGTCTTCACTTACCGATCCCACCGCTTTAGCCATCTCGCCGGCGAACTCAGCATACATATCCCGTACCTCATTAAAACCTGCCTTTTTGTCAGGAGCGGTATTGTTATAGGTTTTCATTCTCCTGCTTACTCTACCGCAGACACCGGCAACGGACGTCCCTACCTCAGCACAGCAGGCTTCCGCATCAGCCAGGCCTGCTTTTACTGTGGCTATCTTCTCCTTACTCCATCCACTAACCTTGTCGTATGATTGTTTAAGACGGTTTAAGAACATGTCCATTCTGCGCTTCTTATCTTCTGCTATGATAGCGCGATAGTACTTTCTTACAATCTGGTTTTGTGTACTTCGCTCATATCCGTCCCAGAAGTCTTTGTGCGCTTCTTTAGCCATAACAGAAGCCAATGACCTTGCTTCTTCTTCTTTTGTCTTTTTACGATCTATGCCAAGAATTTCGCCATCTTCGGAAACAACTTCTTCTGCGTTTAGGAAACGTAGGATATGAGTATTGTCTTTTAAGAAGAAATTGAAATCGTCTTTCTTACTTACTTTTTCTTTTTCTCCTTTCTCTATATCCTTTTCTCCAAAATACCATCTGTTTGTTGCTCCTTTTTTGTACAAGGTCCAGGTATTTGCTATTTGCCAGAAAACGGCTCCGTGCCTATATACCGGAATCAGCTTACCTATTGGGTAGTTATGTTCGTTTGCTTCAATGTAAGCACGAGGATTATCTACGTATGTTATAAATTGTACGTTTTCGAACCTTTTTACGAGCTTGTCTTTTATCGCCATACCGACAATCTCTTTCGCTTTTGTTAGTCCTACATTCAAGTACAAGGCAATTGTTTTATTACTTATCGTCGAATCAATTAATCCATAATACGAGTGGCTTCCGTCTACGACATCCGCCTGAGAGTTTGTCTCTCCACTGTTCAGTACAGACTCATTGTTTCTGACTAAATTAACAAACATCGCCTCTCTTATCCTGTCAAGGACCTTTTCATGGTTTGTTATTTCATTTTTCCTTATCTTAATTAAAATCCTATTCTTTGGAAGACTCACTTTTCCACATCCGAGAGTAAGTTGTACGCCATTAACACGATACCTTCTTGCAACGAACGTACTATCCGTCATACGGAACAGTTCGTTAAACATCGGATGTCCTGTCATGTTCTTGAACTTCGAATACCCGATACCAAGCTTATGAAGAAGATCTTTCTGGTTTTTGAATCTTATTCTCGAATCCCGGCGGGAGATTTTTATCATACAGTATAAAGCATACAATTCCATGAACAGCGAATCATCTGACCACTGCTCCAAAAGTCTAAGACTTATGTTAATATTTCTACCTAATTGAAGCTTCATAATCTGTAACAAAAAAAAATCGGATGGATTTTTGGGGATATCCATCCGATTCATGTCTTTTTTTTCGTCCGGAAAACTCCAAAATCCCGTTACAAATTTGAATCAATCCAAGTAGAAAAACAACAAGACACTTAATATTTTATATTCTTGTTGTTTTATTTGAAATGACTTCAAGTCTGTAACGTGCTACAAATATAGAAATAAAATTCAAGAATCAAACAACAAGAACTTATTTTTTTAATGCTACAGTGCAAATATCGGGATAAATCCTGAATCCATTGTCATAAAATACGTTAATTTTAAATTTATAAATCCTTAATCCTTATCTTTGTATCAAAACGATAATCTCATGAAAGAAAGTGATAATAAAGATGTTAGTAATAGGGCTTATAGGCTTTTAGTACCTTATTCCAATACGGTAGATATGGCTAAGAAGATACTTCTGTTTTATAACGGATACCTAATGGCTTCCGGCAATGAGAAGAATGTCATAGATGCGAGGCACTTAAATCTTCTTGCCTATTATTTTGTGTTTGGATATTCGTATGAGACGAAGAAGAAGTTTTCTCATTGTTTCAGTACCGATCTTCAATATGTATCGGTTTTGGATACGGAGATGAAGAAACGTGGTATTTTGATCGACCGTGAAGGTAATTACAGGACAAGGTGTTTGTGCCCGGATATAGAGAACATGCGCCGTCTTTTTGTATTGGAGGGTTCAAGAGATCAATGTGCGTTGGTTTCTTTATTTTACAGAAAGAAAACTTTTGAAGACGATGGTGAAGAATAATTTCCCTATATCATTTGAGTCACATATTATAGATGATGTGATGGATAAGACCGAGGGCGTTTACGACCGAAACCAAATACGTGACGTTTTCAGAGCCAGTATTTCTTATGCCAATAACTTATGTACGTACACAGATAACGTGTCTGTATCGTTCCCGTATGTAGGTGATATGGTTTGTAACCTTCATGAGATGGAGAGGCGCAAACACAATCTTGAGCGTCTTAAATCCAAGGTAGAAAAATTATCTAAGTATCAGGAAAAAGAACTTCAGTGTCTTGATATTAAGATAAGGATGATAAAGGATGCTTATGACTCAGGTGAGATAAAAGGTGGTGATATGTTGATAAAACACAACAAATTATCTATCTTTAAATCTCGTAAGGGTCATAGTTTTAGTGAAATACAAAATATTCAAGAACAGGAATTTAACAGATAAGTTATGAAAAAAATTTTGCAAGCGGAAGTTATATACGATGCTTTTATGGATACGATATTAAAAAAACTTCCAAGAAAAAAAGAAGATTATCCTGATTGGTACAAGGAACGTCTTGAAAAGTGTGAGGGATGTAAATTCAATACTAAGAACGTCCCTAACTCTATGCTTCCTCTTTCTTTATACGTAAGCAAGAAAATAGGTAAAAATCGTTGTTCGGTATGTACGTGCTTCATCAAGCAGAAGGCCTGGAGCAAGACAGAGGAGTGTGCGCTTGGGGAGGGGCTTCCCCGTCCTTCGTGGATGGACCGTCAGTATTCTATTGATTTTTATGATGAGAAGTCAAGATGGAACAGATTAGAGCTTATTACAATGGATTCTGATGAGTTTAATGTTATTTCTACAGATGACAAGCAGTATAATATTGACCTGTCTAAAGACGGGAAATCATTTGAAATCATTTTCGAACCGGTAGAAAAAGGAAATAGTATAAGGTTTTCATTCGTTCTTGAGTCGAAACATGATATGAAGATAACAGCATCAGAGACATCTTGTGGATGTACGTCTTCTAATTTGAATATCATTGACTCCCGTCACTTCAAGTTCAATATAGAGATACATACAGCAGGATTTGGGATAGGAAGATTCGTAAAACATATGACTGTTCACTATCAAAAAGATGGGTCTCAAAAAGAGGAAAAGATTCCGTTTAATTTTGAAGGTATTATAATCCAAAAAAGTTAAGTGTTATGGGAGGATGTGGTAAAGCAAGGCATTTACAATGCGAAGATAAAAGGAAATCCTTATTTTCTATGTTGCAGGCATCTTGTGACGATCTCCCCGATTATTCTGCCGGGGACATTCTCTATGCCGTACTTAGATCTTTTGCCAAGAGAAGAGGATTATCTGTTTCTTTTTTAAGGACGTTGACAGACAGCGAGCTTTTTGAAGTGGCTGATTATAATTTATCAATGGAGTTGATGGACGTTATTATTCATGATAAAAAGGTTCTTGACAATGAAGAAGATTGATTTTGATTCAGATATAAAGCATCTTATTTCTTATTACAACCATCTATTGTCTGCGCAAGACAAGGTGGGAGAGGAGATGGAAGAGATAACTAAGGATATCATTAGGAAGAAGGATGAGGAAAACGACATAGAGTTAGAAGACTTTATTGATTTGGAAGAAAAGTCGTTTATGACCAACTTGTATCAACAAGAGATGCTGAAAGTATCTTCTTCTATAAAGGCAGTTTACAGGTTATCTATTAACGCCGGTCATGATCTCAATGTAGATGATGACAGTAAGAAGGTTCTTGATAGGATAGTAAATGACGGAGAATCAGATTTTATTATGTACGTTGATAATAATACTGGTTCTGTTGCGTTCAAGGATGAATTTGTTGAGGAAGGAATAAAAAACATGTGTAAGTATCGTGTTGATCCATCTTCTCTTGAAGACAGGTTTAATATGCTTAAGTCTCAGTATGAGGATTTTTTAAAAATAGTGAATAATGAAGGTAAGAAAGCCGACTAACGATGATGTCTCTTACGTAGATCGAAAACTTCTTGTGCTAAGGGATCAGATAGATAAAGCTGAACGTTATCTATCTGAAAACCCTTGGGATAAAATAGAAGATTCTGATAAGAGGGAGAAAGAATTTAGGTTTCAAAAAAGCTTGTCTGATAGCTTAATGCAATGGACTGAATCTTATATTAAGATGTGTGGGATAATGGATGTCTATAATCAGCTTGAGGCTGCCAAAAACAAGAAAAGTCTAAAAGGAGGACAAACAGTATCAGGTATTCAGTCTTTTGTCAAGAATGAAGCTAAGAACAAGCTCTATAAATAGTTTTGTCATGAATTTTAACAGTAAAGAACTTTATATAAATATGGGTAACGATATCCCGTTATGGAATGACCTGTATTCTTATGAAGAGCAAGACGATGATGTCAAGCAATTCTGGGAGAATGAGGCTATGAAACTCCTTAACGGTGTTACCATAAATGGGGTATTTATACATCCTTGGCTATATTGGCATATCAATTTCTGGAAGATGATGATTGACGTAGGAGATGATCGTATTCCTGGAAATTCTCAGCTTCGTGATAATGAATGGATGTTTGCCGAATTTCTAAAGCAGGCTGAAGAAGAGAATAAAGGAATATTCATGTTCGGGTGCCGTCGTTTTGGAAAAGCCCTTCTTGACTCTGAGATACTTTATCTTGAGGACCGGGAAAAGATGATAGGAAATATCGTTGTAGGGGATAAGATATATGACGATAAAGGGAATTTGGTAGAGGTCGTAGGTGTCTACCCTCAAGGGAAAGTAACCACCTACAGAGTCGTATTCGAAGACGGTCGTAACGTTATTTGTTGCGGAAATCACCAATGGCGTGTCAATCATGGCGGAAAATGGCATGTTAGGAGTCTTAGATCCATAGCTGGATTAGATTATAAGAGTATGTCTATTCCAGTAGGTGAGGCCCTGAACTACCCTACGGCAAAGCTGCCGGTTCCGCCGTCGGCCTACGCCTCGATGCTGGCGGCTTATCTCGGTGGCTATGGAGGGGATATGTTTTTTGATAAATACGTTTGTAAGAAGTTTTTAAGATCGTCCATAGATCAAAAGAAAGATTTTATAGAAAACTTCATTCGTTCTTTCAGAAACGTAGTAACCGGAGAAGAAGAGCTTACGTTGTCTCATATTGACATGGATGTCATAAATTTTGTACAACGTATGTTTTGGGCTTCAGGTTGGTATGCTAAATTGGAGGGGAACAAACTTATACTATCAAGGAATCGTAAGGAATTAAAAATAAGATCCATATCGATATACGGAAAGGAGCATGCCACTTGTATAACCGTTGATAATGACTCTCATTTATTTTTGACCACCAATTACATCGTTACTCATAATACGGCCATAATGAGCTCGTTTTTGGCTCGTAATGCTACAATGACGTACAATTTGACGCATAATGTTATTGGGTCAAGTAAGGAGGACCTTATGAGTCTTGGTGAGTATCTTGAGTTTGGTCTTGATAATATACATCCTTATCTAAGAATAAATAGAACAGGTAATGATTGGTTTAAAGAGGTTATTATGGGTACTAAGACGGTGAACAATATTCGTGACGTTCACGCTCGTATTCGTATTACCAATATTGATAGCGGTAAAGCCGGTGCCTCTCTTAAGACCGCATCTGGAACACCATATACATCTATTTATGATGAGGTAGGTAAATTTCCATTTTTAGCAGCATACTTACAAGGTCGTCCTGCCCATATGATGCACGGTAGAATGAGGGGGATGATGATATGCTCCGGTACTGGCGGCAACGTTGAAAAGTCTCAAGATGCTCAAAAAGTGATGAATAACCCTGCTGAATACGGGTTTATTGTCATGAATTATGATCTGCTTAATAAACGTTGTTTAAAACCAACTTGGCGTATTAGTCAATCCGGTTGTTTTGTTCCTGCTCAGATGTCTCATGCTTATGATAAGGAAACAACAACCTTAGATAAGTACCTTGGAATAGAGAAAGCTACAGGTCTTAAGAAAATAGATATTCAGGTATCAAAATTTGATGATAATACTAAGAAGATAAAATCTCGTCTTGATGAACTTGTCAAAAAGGATAGAGCTTTATACGTTCAGGAACGAATGGCATTTCCTTTGTCTATAGATGATTGTTTTCTTAATACGAATGTAAATAGGTTTCCTGTAGAAGATGCGTTGAAGCACAAAAGCCGTCTTCTTGAAGAAGGTAGGCCTGGTAAAACAGTGGATATTTATCAGATAGACGGCATGAAAATGGGGTATAATTTTAGCGATAAGCAGCTTGCCGATTATCCGTTTCAAGGTGGTAACATAGATTCTCCTGTTGTTATATATGAGGATCCACCAGAAGAAGGAGGTGTTTTTGATTACACTTATGTCTCATCGCTTGACCCCTATAAATCTGACAAGGCTGATACTGATTCTGTTGGTTCGTTTTATGTACTTAAAAGATATGTAAAAATCAACGATCCATTTGCTTATTGCATAGTAGCATCATACGCATCACGTCCTCCATCTTCCGATGATTTTTGTAGGAATTGTGAAATACTTCAAGAAGCGTATGGGGCCAAGTGTCTTATGGAGAATGCCGACCGAATGTATGAATTTTATCTTACGAGACGAAATAAGCAGCTTATGTTGCTGGAAGATGGCGAACGTCTTGCCGGTAAGATTATCCGTGCTGGCGCCCGTCAGAACAACAAGCTCGGTTTGGCTCCTACGGTTCCCAATCAGCGCATGCTTTTCAATACCGTTATTCAATATTGTTGGGAGGATGTTGTTGTTGGGTATGATGATGATGGTAATGAAATAACACAGAAAGGTATTTACCGTATCCCTGATATAGAACTTCTTGATGAGATCATAGCCTTCGGCCCTGGGGCCAACACCGACCGTATCATAGCCTTCGGCCACGCTCTTCTTCTGGCTAAGTATTATGATGATATGGGTTACATGCCTGAAAGTACGACTCAGAAGGAGAATCAAAAGAAGAGAGAACGTAAAAAGATGGAACAGGTCAAAGGATTTACGGTAAGAAGACATAACCCTTACAAAATGAGATAGGTAGAACAATTTACCTATCTTTGTGAAAAAACATATAATGTAAAATAACATTAAAAATAATTGATTCTATTCTGTAATATAAATGGAATATGTATCTTAGAAATATGATTTATAGATAATATTTAATGTATTAAAAATCATGAGATTAGAATACAAGTTCAACATAGGAAACAATGAAAATATATCATCTCTGTGCAAGATTAGCAATAACTTGTACAATCAGGCATTATATATTTTCAGAGAAACACTTTCTAAAGAAGATAAGTGGTTGTCCTATTTTGAACTTGATTCTATCATGAAAAATACCAAGAATTTGGATGGAGATATTAATTACAAATTATTAAAGGCGCAATGTTCACAACAAATTCTTCGTATTCTTGATAAAAACATTAAAGGTTACTACAAATCGGTCCAAGATTACAAGAAAAATTATAATAAGTATAGGGAAAAACCAGGCCTTCCAAGTTATAGAAAAAGAGGATCTGAATTTAATTTGTATTACACGAATCAGAGTTGCAAAATAAAAGATGGAAAAATAATCCTATCAAAAGATATTTCAATAAGTATTCCTCAATATGAAAAGTATTCTGATTTGATAAAAGATTTCAAACAGATTAGAATAAAACCATTAGCGTGTGGATATAAAATAGAAATCATTTATGATGTAAAAGATACTGGAGTATCTAAATGTAGGGAAGAGAAAGTTGCTTCAATCGATTTAGGGATTGATAATCTTGCAACATTAGTAAGTGAGGATTTTACTGTTTTGTTTAGTGGTAAATTTGTTAAATCATACAATCAATTATTTAATAAAACACTTGCTAAATTAAATAGTATCAAGGATTTACAAAAGATAAAAGGAATAACAAAGCGAATAAAGAAATTATATTATGATAGGGAACAGTACATAGAAGATGTCTTTCATAAAATCAGTAGAAAGATAGTTGATTTGCTTGTCGATTCTAAGATAACAAAATTAGTTGTAGGCTATAACAAGGGATGGAAACAGAATGTGAATATGGGAAAAAGGAATAACCAGAAATTCACACAAATCCCTTTTGCGAGATTGGTAAGTTACTTAGAATATAAATGTGAATTAGCTGGTATTGAAATAGTTATTCATGAAGAGTCATATACTTCAAAATGTGATTCATTGGCATTTGAGAAGATAGGAAAACATGATAGCTATTTAGGAAGAAGAAAGAAACGAGGATTATTTCAATCTTCAGTAGGAAAACTCATAAATGCAGATGTCAATGGGGCATTAAACATTATGAGAAAAGTAGTCGGTGATTCCTGTGAATCAATTCGTAGGATAATCGATAGAGGGTTATTGCTTAACCCGGTAAGGATTACGAATGTATTTTACGAAATGAGTATATTTGGAAACTTATAAAGAAACATAATAGATTTTATTGAATTTAATATTTTTCATAACATAGCTCATGGAGTATTTTAACAGAGATCAGGCTTTTCCGGCCAGAGGAGTATTTTCAGGGTTGCCGGTACAGGCTATACCTACCAAGAGAAAAACCAAGGAGTGGTTTAAAGCCACTATGGATTCTCTTGAATTGATTGGTTTGAAGCAGCTTGATGAGAACCAAAAGTTCAAGGATTTTTATAGGATGATGGAAGGCAAGCTGTCATTTATGGAGCTGAAAGATGTAATTCCTTATCTTAAGGATGTTCAGTCTATAAGGGACAACGTAAACATTCCATCATTCTTACGTCATTATGATATAATAGGTACGATCGTAAACGCTTTTGTAGGATGGTTGGGCAATCTTTCTGACAAGTATAATGTAGTTGGATTGGACGAATCTGAAGTGAATCAGTATTCTGCCACGAAGGAAAATCTTCTTTATAATTACATTAGAGAGGAATTGGACAGAAGGGTTAGGCAAGAGTTATTAAATAGAGGATTGGATCCGGATTATAATAATTTTGCCAGCGAAGAAGAAAAGCAGGCTTATGCTCAGCAGATACAAGAGGTGAAAGCATCTATGACTCCTCCTGAGATAGAGAATTTCATGAATACAAAATGGAAGACCGCCGAGGTTATATGGGGTTCTCATACGCTTGAGGCGGACAGGGGGCGTTTTTACATGGATGAGATAGACACCGAGAATTTCATTGACTATCTTCTTACCGGTCGTTGCTTTAGAAATTATCATGTAGGATACGACTATTATAAGCCGGAGAGGTGGTCTCCGTTGAATACGTTTTATTCTAAGACATTAGATAGCAAGTATCCTCAATATGGGGATTATATTGGTCGTGTTCATTATTATACTGCCAATGATATTATAGTAAGGTGGGGGCATCTTCTTACGGCAAAAGACAAGCAAAAGCTTATAGGAGGTGCTGATAATTTCAATGGCACTTATAACAATGGTGATAATGGAAGCTATGTAAGTTTATCCAAATCGGCGAGTGTAGGGATGTTATATCAGAATAAGGTAATACCTTGGAAAGGATATAATGATTATGCTTCTATAAAAGCTTATGAGGATTATTACGGTATCCCAGCCGGCACATATACCGGATACGATAGTAATGGCAACGAATATCACAGAACCAGATTCATGCCAAATTTAGAGCATGGTAATTATTATAACCGTGCCCAGAGTTTGAGCGACGAGCATGTTCGTAGTGATTTGTATCAGGTAACTGAATCATATTGGGTATCCCCGGCTCAGGTGTATGTAATTACCTACCAAACTGAAACCGGATTAGTAACTACCGAAATGGTAACCGACGAGCTTCTTCAAGACTTTTTACAGGAAAATGGTATTAAGAAAATTACCAGGACCATGAGTAAGGGAATGGAGAACCCGGAGATTAATACCTATTTCGTAGATTACGTTCCACAGGTGAGGTACGGAGTTAAGATCAGTGGCGGGGCTCTCGCTCAGGACAACCTGTATCTGGATGGAGAACCTATCGATCACCAGATAAAAGGGGATAGCAATATCTATGACTTTGTTCTACCCGTTGCCGGATATATCGGTACTTCTATGGCTAACAGGATTCAGCCGTATCAAATATTTTATAATTTCTCCATAAATCAGATAAACAATATTCTTGAAAAGGAGATCGGTAAATTCTTCTTAGGGGATATAAATCTGGTTCCAAGTGAATACAAGGATTTGGGTGAAGATGTGGCTGATATATGGGCTAATCTTCTTGATGTAGCTAAGTCTGTAGGTGCTCTGACATTAGATACCTCATCTCAAAACACGAAAGGAGGTGTTCCTTTCAACCAGTTTGCTGTCTATGATTTGTCGCAGACAGAGCAGCTTAAAACAAGGATGGAGCTTGCTGAATGGTCTAGGATGAAATGTTTTGAAATGGTTGGTATCACACCTCAAGTAATTAACGGTCCCAACAGGTATGAGACCGCCACCGGGGTCCAGCAGGGCGTTACGGCATCTATGTTACAAACACAGATATACTTTGATAACTTCGGTTACTTCAAGAAACGCGCTCTCGATCTTCATCTGGCTGTTGCTCAACAATGCCAGGAAGAAGGAAAGGATATTTCTGTAATGTACACAAAAAGTGACCTTACCAGAGCGTTTTTATCTATAGGAACCGACGGTCTTAGCCTAAGGCATCTTGGTGTTCAGGCATTATCTAATTCCAAGAAAAGGGATGAGCTTGAGAAATTTAAGACTTTCATGTTGCAGCTAAATACGGCCGGAGGCGATATTTACGATCTTGCATCTATCTTCACATCAGACTCTATGGTGGAACTTATACAGAATGCAAGGAATACTCGCGCATACAACGAGCGTCAGATGCAGCAGCAACAACAGAATCAGATGCAGCTTAACCAGCAACAGATACAAGCTGAAGCTGCTGAGAAGGATAAGCAACGTCAGCATGAACTTGCTTTGGAAGACAAGAAAGGTCAATACCGGATACTTCAAGAGAAGATCCAGGCGGCAGGCAGGGCGGCAGACGCCAAGAGTGACGCCACCTCCCTCAACTTCCTGGCTTCTGTTTCAGATCAGACCGTAAGGCAAGCTGATATAGAAAGTAAGGAAAGGATAGAGGATAAGAAAATTGAAAACGATTCCAAACTTCATGATGATGAAATGAGAATGAAAATGGAAGAGTTAAAATTAAAATCCAAAGAGCTCGCTCAACGAGCGAGGGAAGATGCCACCAAAAGGTATGTAGCCGGAATCAATAAAAATTAAGGATTAAATATCCCCAAATTTCATTAGAAAATCTCTAATAAAATTTGGGGATATTTAATTTTTAGTGAAGATTAAACACTTATAAGTTTTTTGTCTGAAATATAGGTATTTAAATATTTTTGCAGTATGGGAAAATTAGAAAAAAATGGAATAGTAGAATTGGACGATATTTTTAGTATCGGTCCGGTTGATGATGTTTATAATAGGGAAGAAGATATTCTGCCTATTAATGGTAATGAACCGGCTAAAAAAGATGAGAAGCCTGTAGAAGAAGGTTCTCAAATTAAAGAAGAGCTGGTTGTTGATCCTACTCCTGATCCTAAAGAGGATAAAAAAGGAGAAGAGAATGTAGTTGATGTTAATCAGGATCAGGTAGAGACCCCGGTTGTCAATTACAGAAAAGTATTGGATGCCCTTTCTTCAAGGGGAATTATTCCCGATTTGAAAGATGTGGTGTTTAGCGGTGAAAACGGCGAAGAGATTACTATCAATGATCTTGATTTTAGTAAAGAAGATTCGTTGTGTGACATACTATCTACAGTCCTTGAAAGCCAGAAAGAGGACATTGTTAAGGATAAGATAGATGTTACTTCTGTTTCTGATATTACTAAGAAGCTTATCCAGGCCGATAAGGCCGGAGCTAATATCGTTGATATTCTTAAGCAATATGATACGAATGTAGCTCCTATAGAAAAGCTTGACATTGAAAACAAAGCAGATCAGATAAAGATCGTTCGCCATTATGTTGATCTTCTTGGGTTGCCTAAAGATGAAGCTGATGAGTTTTTCAAAGGCATTATCAATAAAGGAGAAGAGTATGTTGAAGCAAAGGCTATAAAGTACAAGGCTGAGCTTGATAAGAGAATGGATGATATTATCCAGCAACGTACTAAAGAGGCTGCCGATAAGAAGGCAAAGGATGCAGAAGATTTTAGAAGGTATAAGAAAGATCTTAAGTCTTCTATCCAGGCAAAGTATCAGCTAAATGACACTATGGTATCTAAAGCTCTTGATTTTGCTCTAAAACCTTCTGAATCGAATCCTGGAATTACCAAAGCATTTAATAGGGTAAGGGAGATGATGATGAATCCGGAAGAGGCGCCAGATTTGATTATGTTTCTTATGAACCCAGGAGAGTTCATAAAACAGAAGTCGAATCAAGCTGTAGTTGATGAGAAGAAAAAAATTTATAAGCTCATCAGCCATACAAATAAAGACAAGAGGGTGGCTCCGGTAGATGATAAAGGTGATCAAGTTCAAGGTGTGAAGTTCGATGAAATCAGTATAGATTAAAAATTAAAACATTTTTTCGTTCATGGCTAATGTACTTTTAACAAAAAATTTCCCGGCCACCATGAATGGTGACACGGTGATTGGATATACCGACGCTAAAGTCGTTAAGCAAAGTATCGTAGAACACGATCTTAGCTCTTTAGAAGATTGGTACTACGAAGATCCGGATAAGAATCATCTGGGTATGCTTGAGTTGTTTTCTAACATTACAAACTATCCTCTGCCTATGTATATGGGTATGATTAAACAGGATGCTACTATTACCGTAAATGGTATCAATGGTTCATTCCGTTATGATCTTCCGGTATCAGAAACGTATGAGGTGGTTACAGTAGAAGACACGTCTTTGAAATATGCAAAACCTGGTATTGATGAAAGCTTCTTCGAAATTGTGTTGAATGCACAATTCAAACAAGGAGATGTTATTACTTACGATGTGATTAATGGTTGCCAGGCTCTTATCTCTACAGAGCGTCCTCCGAAACAAGAAGGTGAAAACTGGAGATACTGGTGTAAGTTGTGGGGCCGTTCTCGTGCTAAATACTTCCCGAAAGACATGCTTCGTGCCGGTATTAAATACTGGAAGGTGACAAACGTTCTTGGTGAGTTCTCTACTCAGTTCTCTGGCGTAGGAGGTGCTTCTAAGGCCGGTTCTATGACTTGTGAATTTACGCTTGGTGGACATCGTGGTGTTGAAGGTGAAACGACTATGTACGCCGGTATTAAGTCTTTGGCTTATGCAGACGAACGTACACAGAATTTCATCGACAAGGCTTACCAGAAAGTTCGTCAGCTTTCTGAAATCAGAGGAGGTGATGCAAGTTATGCTATCATCGGTTCTCGTCTTGGTGACGGAAGCATTGATATGCGTACGGCTCGTGTAGCCAATACAGTATCTCTGTTCTGTTTGGCTGAGTTGGCTAAGATGGAAGCATACGAACTTATGTTCATGCGCGGTGGTAGAGTCAAGGGCCATAATGGTGTTTTGATGAAAAACGAAGGCCTGTATCACCAATTGCGCCGTGGTTTCGTTATTTCCTACGCTCGTCCGGGTGGTATCAAGCGCGAACACTTCCTGGCTGCTGCTGACTATATTTTCCGTGGCCGTAGCGATATGCCGATTGAAAATCGTGTAATGAAATTCAAGGTAGGTGCTATGGCTTATAAGAACATCGTTGAAATCTTCCGTGATGAGTTCTTCTCTCAATTAGGTGCTTTGGCTCCGCTTATGGGTACAGAACGTATCATCAATAACCCGGTAACAGGATCAAATGATGCTCTTGAATTAGGAACTGTAAAGATCAAGGGCGTTACTATTCCGGGTATTGGTAAGGTTATTGTAGAACACGAACCTTCTTTGGATTACGTTGATATGGTAGATAGAAGCCAGTTGGTAGACGGCATGACTCCTATCACATCATATTCATGTATTATGGAAGACTTGACCGCTCCTGAATACTCTAACGCATTCGCCGGCATCCCTGCTTCAGCCGAAGCTCGTATTGGTAACATCAACAGCAACGTATTCTACGTTAAGCCTGATATCGGTTCTATGTGGTGGGGTTACGAACAAGGTAGATGGTCATCCAGGGTATCGGCTCAAGAAATTGTATCCAGCCATCCTCGTATGTCAGAACAATTCTGGTGCCACTCTGTATCGGCTTGTTGGGTAAAAGATACCAGCCGGTTCGTAACAATTGAATTGTTACCAAGTTCTTTGTAATCATAACTTTTAATATTAACTTGCGGTCGGCTTTAAAACCGGCCGCAAATTTTGTTTTCATAGGATATATAAAAAGATGGGAAAAAAGATTTTTAAAGAAAGCCATGAGTCTAAGAAACTGCTGGCTACCGTAGGAGGAATGAAGATATATTCCGACTCTATTTATGTTATAACAGGTAAGATGGATGAAGAAGCTCCTTCCGGATATCAGGAAAGAGGCATTTCCAAGACTCCTTTCCCTGGGAACAAGACAGTATCTTGTTGTGGATGGGATAAGGATCTTAGGGTGTATGATACCGGTTTCTTCATCAATTCAGCATGTTATAAAGGTTACTCACTTGAAGACAAGAAGAATGAAATGGATATGCGTATTAAGAATATTCGGTATCCGTTTGAAGAAACTGTCAATGAGGACCTGGACCAAAAGAATTTCGATTTCTGGGATTCTTACAGAATTGACTTGTATGATGGTCGTTTGTTCTACACTAATGACGTTCGTGATTTATTTGAGTTGTATATAGCTATTTTGTCCAAGTCTCTTACTCCTAAAGAGGAAGATGGTAATCCGATGTATGTCGAATCTTATTATTGTGTAGAAGACAAGACTACGGCCGTAGATATCAGGAAACAACGTCAGATTGATAAGGCTGATATTTTATATGAGTTCATGAACAAACTGAAAGGATCTGAGGCTGAAAGAAAAAGCATCTACGATCTGCTTTTGTATCTTGACATCATATACAGCGTAGAGCTTGATCAGAGCATGGTTCAATACATATTCACTAATTGGATTGACGCCAAGAATACGAACGTTGATATGTATAAAGAAGCAAGCTCAAGGTTCTTATCTGACGACGAATCTTCCGAAGGGATGCAGGTGATTAAATTCCATCGTATGATCAGGGAAATGATTGAGGGCCTGGCTGTCACCGTCAACACCGACGGACTGTATCTGAATGGCGAGCTCCTGGGCGCCGACGCCATCTCTGCATCTATGGCTCTTGCTTCCAATAAGTCGATGTTAGAAACTAAGTCACGTGTCCTGGAAGCGTATAACGCTTTAAAGAACAAGCATAAAAAAATAGAAGGCACTAAGTCTGATAAGAAGAAAAAGGAAGATGAGAAAGGTTTTGATGTTGATCAATACGCTGATAAAAAGGAATAATTTATGAAAATCGTTGATTGTTATCTTCGGGCCTTACAGAAGGCTGAAGAAAACATGACCAACGGTGGTATAAAACTTGACAAGGCACGTTTTGTTCAGCTTTTTAATGACGAACAAAACCGCCTTGTTCGTTATATCCTTGATAAGAAAAACGAAGAGGATATACGTTATATACAAAAGTTGGTTGTGTACTCAAAAGAACTTGATAAGAAAGAAGATAAAGATAATCCGGAAAGCACTTTGTTTTCATTGCCTTCTGATTTCTTTTCTTTTTCAAACATATCAGGCGTATTTACCGAAGGTGAATGCACGGTTACTGATTTTACCATGTGGGAGGCTAAGAACGAAAACCCGCATGAGCTTCTTGCCGACTTTTTTAACAAACCTGATTTTGATTTTAGGGAAACATTCTATACAATAGGCGAAGATTCGGTAAGGGTGTATAAGTATGGTTTTGATGTAGACACTGTTTACCTTACATATTACCGCTATCCGAAGGAAGTTGACATCGAAGGATATATTAAATCCGATGGTTCTAATTCAACTGATATAGATCCTGAATTAGATGATAAATTAATTGGTATTATCCTTAACATGATTGAAAAGCAATTTGCTTTGAATGAAAGCGAATACGGACGTTATCAAATAGATTCAAACAACGTCCAATCTCCTTTGTAGCAGAAGAAAGGCATATCCTAAATTAAAGATTATCAAAAAGCATTAAGAATTAATTAATTCATAATGCTTTTTGTTGCTTATATGACTATCACTATTTTTGAGACAGATAACAGAATACTAATTTTTAAAATATTATAAGGCTATGGCTATCCATAAACCGTATGACAGACACATTATCTGTCCTCCGCACGCTAAGTTGGCGGACGTAGATTCTTTGTTGCTTCAAGAAGGTCAGATCGCTATCTATGATTTGGATGGTGAGCAGACTAAAGATGGTTTGAAAGCGTTGAAAGACTTGAAAGGATATCGTAAGGACGAACAACGTTTCCAGATCAGGATCGGACGTAATGAGATGGTGAACGATCGTGTATCTGATGATAAATCATTCTCTACACCTACGTTTGCTATTGACGAAATCATAGAAGTGTATGCTTCTGCTCCGAAGAGCAAAGAAATTAAAGTAGATGAGGTTATTTTCGGTTATAACGGAATTGACGACAGTACAGCTATTACAGCAAGAAAAGGCGATCGTATTCCTATCCATATTAAGCTGACAGGACGTTTGTTCGAGCTTCGTGGTTATCCGATGGGTGAGGTGAATATCGATGATTACATCATTTTCGAAAACTGTCCGGGTCGTGAGGATATGTGCTTAGAATGTGATCCTTGCGAAGATGTTGATATTTTGGCTGCTATCTTGAAAACAATCGAACGTATCAAGAATCAGCCGATTGCAGGTGGTGGAAAGGTAGGTGATTTTGTAGAAATCCATCCTATCCATTCTTGCAATGAACTGGAAAAAGCTCCGGTGGAAACCGACATGAATTTCTATTGCATGGAAATGTGTGATACCGGTGATGCTTATGCCCTGGCTCAGCTTAAGGCTGCTTATCCCGGTTTGGATATTAAGAGAGTAGGACGTCATCTTTCTACATCTAAATATCAGGTGATGAAAGAAGGTGGTGAGCCTGCTGATTATACTCAAAAGCTGTCTTCTATCATGAAAGGCTGCGAAGAGTGCCCTGAAGGATATACTAAAGTAGACGGAGGTTTGATTTATGCTGTAACATTGGAAGATGACGGTGTAGACCAATCTACTACAGTAGAAAGTCTGAAAAACGCTGTTGCCAGCACAGCTAAGAAAACGGCTGCTCAGGATGGCGGTGTAGGAATGTACACTGTAGCTGTAAGCAAGAAACTTACTAAGGCTGATATCGATACCTTTGTGGAATCCAACCCGACTGCCACAGTAACGTTCGTTGCGAAAACGGCAGATATGTGTAACAATCCTACTGTTACTACCGTTAGCTGGGAAGCATGTGGCTCTTGTAAGATTTCGAAAGAAGCTTATGAAATCACGTTGCCGGATGATGAATGTGGTAACAGTGCTAAAGAAGAATTGCAGGCAGCATTCCCGTATCTGACAATCGAAGATTACGGTACACCTGGTGGATGTCAGCACAAGTTTAAAACCGTTGTAGTTACTAACATGGTTTGCGACGAATGCGATAAAATTTTCAAAGACTTTTTCGTATCGAAAGCTCCAGAATCTTATCGTGGACGCAACTGGAAACGTTTGGGTGCCGTAGCAGGAGATCAGTCCATTATCGCAGATCCGATTCCTAAGAACTGCAAATGCGGTATCTTGTTCCGTGGTATTGACTACATGATTTCTCCGTCCGACTGTTTGATTGACCGTCTGACATTCCAAGAAGGATCTGTTCGTATTGCTGTAAATGGCGGTTATCCGGATGAACAGCGCGAGGCTATCAGCACGTACTTCAACCCGATCCACACCGAATACAAACAGCACTGGGCTCCTCGTACTCACCTTGGCGCTGAATTGCTGGATAAAGAACGCGAACAACGTATGTTCTTCGATTTCCGTAAGACTCACCAAGAACTTATGGAACGGATGTTTACCAACGAAGAAACCCGCTTAGACCTGTTGGCTCCGTATGCTGATTATTCAGTAACGTTGAAGCCGGCACGTTACTCTAACGGCTTCGGTAGGGTAATTGATGATCATATTACAGTACACTTCCATGTACCGTATGGCGCTCACGAAGGTATTCAAGACCTTATGGACTTGTTAGCTGCTTCGGCAAATATCAAGCCCTGCAAGATTTGATTTTCCTTTTTTCTATATATCCCAAGGGGGAGGAGGCTGGTCCTCCACCCCCTTTTTTGTAATAAAACAATTTGAAATAGATCAATTTCATATGAATGGCGTGGATTTTTTAGCTGGTGCCTTTGGTAGGGGCATTGACAAAATAACCAACATAGTTGGAAAATGGGGTTCCTCCCAACCGGTAGATGACAGCAAATCCGGTATAAAAATAGGGGACAAAATCTACCAGGTGGTTGTGTCCTTAAATGGCTGTTATTGGTATCTTGACGAAGAAGGTAAGAAGCATCCTGTTTCTGGTATTCCGGCCACAACCGAATGGGAGTGGATTAATATAGCCGAGAAAGTTATCAAAGATTTCAAAACTTGTTACCGTACACCTGGTGGGAAGGTTGAAGTATGGAGTTGGTATCTTCTTAACGATCAGATGGATGTTCTTAAAGAAACCCATAGAATTACCGACAGTACTGACATGGATAATCCGGTAGGTAAAGTTCTTGCTAAAATACCGGACGAGTGGGTTATGATCGACTGTGATCTTCCTGATATGACGGAGCGTGATGTTACGTTTATAAGCAGATGCTACAAGACTCCGGATGGTAAGGTTGAAATAGAAGGATTGGAAGCCATAGATGATAAGATAAATATCAGGGAATCTATTTATACCGTTATTCAATCGACGGACGATAATTTCCCTGCCGGCCATGTTTTTAAGCTAATTCCAGAAAATTGGGTTCGAATGGTTTGTGACTTTCCTGACATGACAGAACGAGATGTAACTTACGTTCTTGAATGTTACACTACTAAAAAAGGAAAAGTGCAAGTAGAAGGTTTGGTAGCCATAGATAACATCCTTGGAACCAGGGAAGAGATTTACACCGTCCTTCAGTCAACCGATCCTGATATTAAGGTAGGAACCGTGCTGGATTCCATTCCCGAAGATTGGGTGAGGATGGTCTGTGATTTTCCTGACATGACGGACCGGGAAATTGTTGAAGTAGATGAATGTTATAAGACTGATGGTGGTAAGGTTAATATAAAAGGTTATCAATCTATTGATGCCGTTCTTGGTGTAAGGGAACAGTATTATTATATTGTTAAGACAACGGACGACGCCTATCCTCAGTGGACGAGAATAGATAAGATACCTAACGAATGGACGAAAACCGAATGCGATTTTCCTGATCTTACGGAAAGACATATTATGTCCGTAGATGAATGTTATACTACTCCTGGTGGTAAAATACATCTTGGTGGATACAGGTCGGTAGATAGCATAATAGGTGTCCGGGACGAGTATCTTATTGTCTTAGAAACGACCGATCCTGATATACAAAGAGGCGCCACATTTAGCAAAATACAAGAAGGATGGCAGCGTATTGTTTGTGATTTCCCTGATGCTACTACATCCGATACAGAAATAGTAGAAAACTGTTATAAGACGGAAAAGGGTAAGGTTCAGATCCGAACATACATAACAATGGACGGATACGGAAATACAAGGGAATTGAGACATATGGTTCTTAAAACAACCGATCCTGATTACAATATCGGATCCAATATCGATCAGATACCGGTAGGGTGGTTAAGTATCGAGTGTGATTTTGCGTCTGCTACACAGCGCCATATAAGGCAGGTGAAAAACTGCTACGTTTCTGATGCAGGGAGCATTTACGTTGAGGGAGAAATCGTTTACGACAATGACCTTGACATAGACAAGATGGCGCTGACAGTTATGGAAAGCACTGACCCGGCGATAGCCGTAGGGACGACGCTGGCCGCTATTCCTACTGGATATGTAAAGACAGTTTGTAGATGTAATTGTTGTAACCATTAAATCTTATTGTCATGAGTTGTAACGAATATTATTTAATAACATTGGAGTCTATACCGACTCCAGTCCGTCACAAATACACTAATTTAACGGATGAATGGTATGGTCCTGATGGCGTCAAGTACGAGGATCCTGATACGATAACTAAGATCGAAGAACAAGCTACAGATAAGAATCGTATAGGGGATAACACCTTATATCAGAAACTTATTGAAATACATTCTCAAGGAGAGTCAATAAAATCAGACATCGGAGACATAGGTCAGGTATTAGATTACATAAATGGGGAGGAAGTGTAATGGGAACCATATCAGATAAGTTAATGAGGATCATAAATACCAAGGAGGATATAAGGCAAGCCCTTATATCTAAAGGGTATGATATACCTACTTCCATACCTTTTAAAGAGTATGCGAAGATGATATTAGATTTACCATGTAATGCTAATTCTTTCCCAGACATAGAAGGCATAGTAGCCAGATATTCAGCATTAGGTCTTACTAATGAACAAATGGCAGAGAACCCTGTATGGAAAGACCTTACAGGTAATGGGCATGATTTACAGATGAAGAATTTCGCTTGGTCTGGGATGTCCGGGGTTGGCGGATATGCTGTAGACATAGATGAGTGGGGCACAAATTCAACGGCGGCTTATTATGAAAGAAATAGCATTAAAATAACAGCAACATTTAAAGAAAATGCCTCATTGGGTTTATTGTACCATAATATAAAATTACGTCAATCTTGCGTTTTAAAAGTAACAGGCATACCAGAAGGTTGCGATGCTTTTTTGGATGATCGATTGGGCAATCGTTTTTACATGTCAGAAGATGGTGTGTATGAAATAATTCCGTCTAACTTTTTGGCAGAAGCTCTCTATTTATCTATAGAAAAATATCCTGAAAGATGGTATGGATCTAAACTTACCATCGAACAACTTCCCCTCTACCCCGGCGCACTCGTCTTTGATGGTGTAGATGATTACGGTACCTGTGATAACTTCCCCATTCTGACTAAGGAAAAGGGATATACGGTTGTGGCGTTGAGACAATATTTATTTAATGCAACAGATAAAATTAGGTCTTTGGTCACAAATGCTCCTAGTTCTATAGTATCACGTTCTACCTTAACATTTGAATTAATAGGTTCAAATGGAGCGAAAACAAATTTTTCATTTGGAAGAGGTAATCTGGTAAGCGATTTTGAGCCAAATGTGTTTTCTTATATGACGAGTAAGTCTTGTAATGGGAAAACCATCACCCCTGGAGATGTCACAGAATCCAACAAAAGGATTTTAGTTGGAAATTTTTCTGAAAATGGGAAATATGGGAGTAATGTCGCTATCTGGGAACTTGTATTTCTTGACCACGATGCCACCGAAGAAGAACTGACCAAGATCAAAGACTACTTCGTCAAAACCTATCCCTGGCTCTTCCCCGACCAGGCATGGACAGTGGTAGGCAAAACCAACGAGGACGAAGATCGTGCTACTATTGCCAACATTACAGGCAATGATAATAATCTTGTGCTGTCGAATTTTGGGTTTGCAGAAGGGAGTGGGTATGGGTTGTATAAAACTCCATTTGAATTATATCCATCAGTTCAGCATTCGTCTAAATATAGTTTGTCTTTTTCAAAGTTTGCATTAGGGGATCACAATTTAATAATTGCACCAAAACAAAATGATTTAAGCTATGATATAAAAGTCAAAGTAACAGGATTAAAGGATGGTGTAAAATTTAAATGGGGGTGGATTGGTACAACAGGATACATAGATATAACAACAGATGGGATACACATGTTAAATAAACCCGCATCTCAAATTAGACAATTGCTTGTAGAATTTGCAGAAGATTTTGATCCTGATCATGTTGTCACCATTGAGCAAATCCCCGAATACGAAGGATATTTGGTTACTGATGGGGTGGATGATAAAGTTCAGAGCTCTAGTTTTACAATGAACGAAGATTGGACGATTGTTGGAGATTGGGAATTGTTATCAAATGTTCAGATCAATTGTGGCATTGTAAAAGCTCAAAATGTTTATCTGTATAACACTGCTAATGGATTGCTTATATCTATTAATAATCCACGTAGTTTACAAAGTTTTGGAACTAAATCATTGCATGCTATTTGCTCAGATGGTAGATTATATGATCGAAATTGGGTTGAGTATGAATATACCGTAGATCAAAATTTTGAGATCGTTGAATCAAGTTTGAATATAGGATTTAACTTAAATAATTATACCCAAATAGCTTTTAAGAACTTAGGCATCTACAACAATCAGATCCTCTCCAAAGACGATTGTATCAAAGCATATAACTATTTACAAACCCTAAAATCAAAGTAATATGAAATTTATTATCATACCAAAAGAAGTATATGATTCCGTATCTGAAGAAAAGAGACGTGAATTAGGAATAGGCAGCCCAAGAGCGAGCGTAGATGGCTCTAAAGTTATTTTACATGTAGAACATTATGACCTTCTATTTAAGTCTTTAGACATGCAGGCTGATGACGATCCTCAATATCCGTATTCGGTATATGATAGCCCTTCTTCTGAGTTTGAATCTGTTCTTTCATCTAAAGAATGGGTGTCTGATGTTAATAACGAACATCTTTGATTTTGTTATGGTTGGGACAATTGTTATATTTGTGGAAAGTTAAATAATTAAAGCGTGTGGTATCGTTATCTACCATATAATCATCATGTTTCAGATAATAATCGGATGCGTTTTGGCTAATATCCTTACGATAGCAATCATCGGTTTAGCCCTGTATTTAGTGTATCGTAAAAACGAAGATCGTTTAAAGGCTTTGGATTCTAAGATTGATCAGAAGGTTGAGGACGTAAAAAACAAGGTTGGCGCGGTGATGGACATCGTAGACCAGGTCAAGAAGTTGTTGGATAAAATTAACAAAAAATAAATATGGCAGAAGTAGGTTATAACAGTAAATTCGAAGGTCTGGAGGTTGATTCCAGACTTGAAAATGTGGTGCAGGCCGCTCCTGGAACGAGTTCGGAGTCGGGCAAGGGAGGCCTTATCCCGGCTCCCCCTGCCGGAAGTCAAGACGGTAGCAAGACTCTTCTTAGTGACATGACATGGGGCGATTATGTAAACAAGAAGTATGTAGATGATGCTGTATCGGCAGCAGGGTGGAAGAAGCAGATTGTTCGCAAACTTCCTACTGTTGAAGAGGCGAAGGATAATGTCATGTATCTTGTAAAAGATGATGTGGCGTCTACAGAAACCAAAAACGTGTATAATGAATGTATTTTGGTTACTGAAGATGGTGGTGGTAAGGTACTTGAATCGCTTGGTATGGTAAGTACAGGAGTAGATTCTGGCTATCTTGATTTATCCATATTTTCTGGTAATTCCGGATCTCTTGATGAAGGTTCGTTTGCAAAAGTTTTGGATGCATACAATAATAATATCACATTAGGTAAGTTAGATGGTGATTATTATTATTTGAATTATTTTTTAGAAGGTAATGATTTTGAAAATAATTTTAAATTAAAAATAGTATTTGCCTCATTTGCTAATACCGACTCAGCGGTAGGCGCAGCTGAATATGATATAGAAATTCAGGTGGGGACTTTTGTTGTTATTCAAGATAAGACATATGAGGCTATGAACAATCTGGTTACGTTGTCTAATACGATATTGTCTTATTTGAATTTTATGGCTATGCCCCCTAAGGTTGTTACAACATTGGCAAATTTACCAAAAGGTGCTCATAATATCATAGCCAACGTCGCTTCTGCTACGGATCTGTCTATGACCGTATCTTCTGAGTATGTTGGGAGGGAATGGCAGGTGCGGGTTAACAACACCACCGGCACGGACATCACACAGCCGCTTCCTACCTCTGGACAGTTCCAGAGTATGTCAGGCGATAGCGTAGTGATACCTAAAAATAGTTTTATAGAATTAAGTATCTGGTATATCAATGATAAGTTGGTTATCAGAGTAGGTGAACAAGCTTAATAGAAAGGATAGAATATGCTTTATGTAAATAAGAATATAAAAGGTTTTTATTGGGAAGGATACGAGTTGGATTCTTCTTCTTACGAAGTAGGGTATTCTTACCAAGATTTCTTAGATGGTAAATGGGTTCAACTTGACTCTGATCAAGAAAAATTCCATCAAGACAATCCTGATGCGAGTGTGAAAGAAGTTATTGCCATGCAGCTTGATCCGGAGCCTCCTGGACCAACTGAAGAAGAGTTGCTTGCCAAGGCTAAGGACAAGAAAGTTTCTGAGGCCAGGGAATATGCTTATTCTGATGCTGTCCGCTCTTATAGTCTGGATGGTAAACAGATATGGTATAATAGCAGCATGAGGCAGAAGGTTAAAAACGATATTGATGTAGCAAAAGGAAGCGGGATATACACCGTATCCGTAGCAGATTCAGAATACGAGCTTGATATTGCTAATACGGCAATGAATGAAATGCACGTATATGAATATGAGTGCAACGATCGTACTGCTGCTATAGAAAAGGAAATAGCTTTTAAAACCAACAGGAGTGAAGTTGAGTCTATGAAAGTAGATGAAGGCTATCCTGAAAAGTTGGTAAGGACAAAGGATCAGATCATAGAAAAAAATAAGATACTTGAAGCCAATGATCCGGAGAAGGCTACAGCTATGTATATGAGGGCGATGATCAACACGCCGGCTATGCTTGAAAATACTGACCAGAATCTTGCTCTTAAGATAAAGGGGTTGTACCCTATCTGGGATAAGGATGGAGTTTACGGCGACAAAGGTCTTCCTATGGGAACGGCTGTTGTAAAAGGGCAACGTTTCCGTAGCAAAAACAAACCTTCGGATTTGGATTGGACTTTGTTTGAAGTAAGGCAAGATCACAATCTCCAAGCCGACTGGGTTCCTGGTCAGGGAGGTGGAGCTGAAAGCCTGTATATGGTTGTTCAAGAAAAGCATTCAGGTACAATAGACGATCCTATTCCTTGGGTATATAATTCTATTTTAGAGAACGGAAAGTATTATATTGATAAAGAAATAAAGTATCTTTGCATAAGAGATTCAGGCATTCCTTTAGCTTATGAAAATCTTGCTGATCTTGTATCAGCCGGATACGTAAGGGTTGTTTAGGTCGTAATTTGTTGTTAATGTTATGGATGGCCCCTGTATATTTATTTATGCAGGGGTTTTTCTTTAATACAAACTCTACTTATTTTAATATTTGGTAAGGTTCTAATTATCTTTGTGAAAAAGGTTAAGTTATGGAAAGAAAAGACATTATAAAAGAATTGAGTCAGTATTTTAGTATTGTTGAATTAGTTGGTCCTAAAGAGTACGATAGAGACAAAGATCTTTGCTGGAGGTATTTAAGAACTGAATTGCTTCACACGATACTGGTTTTAAGGAAAGACATCTTAAAAAATCCGATGACGGTTAATACCTGGAAGTCGGGTGGAAGGTTTGATGAGCGTGGGTTTAGGAACAATATCTCGGATATAGTAAAATCCAAGACCGTATCAGGGTCTTTGTATATCAGTCCTCATATGCTTGGAGCAGCTATCGATTTCGATGCCAAGGGTATGACGGCAGAAGAGACAAGGAATAAAATAATTCAGTCGCAGGATTTACTTCCTTGTCCCATTAGATTAGAATCAGGTACCAATTGGGTCCATATTGACGTATATGACTCTCTTGGAAGTATCAAGAAAGTAACTATGTTCTAATATGGCTTATCGTTTTGTAGGAAGGATGAATTTAGAAAGTTTCTGGGCTTTTCTCATTTCCGGATTATCAGCGTTGTGGATGAATTTCCAGGAGATTCACCACCTTATATATTCTATATTGTTTATATTAGCTATAAATCTTTTGTTAGCTACTATAAAAAGTATCAAACACTGCTATATCCGAAGAAAGAGAAAGAGGCCTTTTAAGATATTGACATGCATAAGCGAAATGGGAGTTTTGAAAATCCTTCTTGAGTTCGCGGCCTGTTCTTTCGGGTTATTTACCATATCCGGAATGGATCTTATTATGTCTATGGGAGGGCATAAATCCCCAGAGTTTATAGACATGCTTCTTCAGTGGATTACGATATTCGCCTTAATATTATACGGTGGAATGGCATTCAAACGCCTCGGCGACCTTGCACCTGATTTGATGATAGTAAAAGGTGTTAAGTATTTCTTTAGCAAAGTAAGTTGGTGGCAGAAGGTTCCATTCGGAGAAGAGCTTAAAGAAGGTATTAACAACGGTGATATACAAGAACTTTTAGCTGAAGATAAGGAGGGTAAGAAATGTGTTTTCAAAAAATGAGGGTCAGTCATGTGTTAGGAGTTCTTCTACTGTGTTTTATATCTTTCTTGTTTGGTAAAACATGCAAGAAGAAAGAAATAATACACGATATAGAAATAGATACTGTAATAGATACCATTATCCAACCTATTCCTGTTCCTCAGTATATAGTTGACGTAGGGGAGGTAGAAATACCTTTCCCTATGGATGCTATAGTTAAAAAAGATACGATAAAAGACACTGTTTATATCAATATACCAATACAGAGAAAAACGTATCAGACAGATGATTATAGAGCGGTAATAAGTGGGTACCGACCAAATTTAGATACGATGACAATCTACCACAAAAGAGAAATAATATACGAAAAAAGTAGACGGTGGGGATTAGGAATCACCGCCGGATACGGATTGTCTAAAGATGGTTTTTCTCCTTGTTTGAGTATGGGTGTATTTTATAGAATATGGTGAGAAGCCACTGATGTAAGACGGACAAAGCCTGTCTTACGCCTATCCTGAAGTTCTATCCTACAACGGCAACCCCTACCCTGCAACCTACCCGCCTGCCTCGTGCTGCGGCCTGAAGGGACCTGCTCTGCTGCCTGGGCTGTCCTGCGCCATGACACACTACAGCCTCGCCTACCTGCCCTGCCCGCTTATCCACTGGCTACTTCATGGTTTTAAATAAAAGTTCATTCATACCTCACTCGCTTCGCTCGATTCGGCATAAATTCAATAAAGAATTAAATCAATATTTCTACGTTCCCTCATATCGCTCCCTACGGTCACGATATTCGTTCACTTAAAGGATTAAACAATAAGCCAAACAATATATAGGGCAATACGTTCCTTCACCTCACTCCCTTCGGTCGATTCGGTTTCAGTCACTCCATATTATGAGGAATAAAGAATAAGGTCTTAAAAGTTAAAATAATATGAATAACTGATAATTAATTAAAACAAGATGAATAATAATTCAGGGAATGAATAATAAAATCAGGAACGATAAAATCGGGACTGTTTTTATTCAAGATAACTTGGTCCACCCTGATGCTCAGTGTGTTACAGGATGATCGCTATTTGGTGCCGTTTTTGTCGTAATGCGATTAAGTACAAAAAAAGACCTGTCCCTTATTTTCTCAAACCAAGGACAGGCTAAAAGCTTTTAGTAAAATTTGGAGCCAATAAACAATTTTGTTACATTTGCTCCAAAAGACAAATATATGGCGAATATACTCCAAATATCAGACGGGCGCAAGCTTCACGACAGACTTCTTAAGAAAGAGCAGGTCTCACCTTTAGAGGTTATACGCAATGAGTATAACCATTTTAGCTATAATGTAGTGCGTAGACCGGAAGGTCAATGTTTAGGAAATTTAAGGTATTTTAATCTTAATTATGATAGCAAAACAGGTCATTTCTTTAAAAAAGAGTTCAATTTAAGACATAGCAGTAATTTTGTAATCACCGACTACTGGAAAGATCGAGTGCGTTGTTTTATTGTTTGGAACTACGGATTTGGTCGTTATTTTCCGTACAATGATTTTGTGGATGCTATGGTGTACGATTATCTTATATACGGCCGTCGATCAGTTCCATATAGTACAAAGGTTCAGGAGACCGAGAACAGGTGTGTTAGATTCTATATAAATTCTGAGATATCTCACCTTAGAAAAGTAGGATACAAGGCTTATCGTGAGGAATTTAAGAAAGAACACCCCGAATATTTCATAGATGAAAGTTGTCGCGTTTTTCGTTGTCTTGACATGTCATTAAATAGGGAGGAGAAAATAGCGGCCTGCCATGCTCACAAGCGTGATCTTAAAACTTACATCGTTGACTCTTTTATTAATAGGATTATGAAGAATCCCACAACGTTCCATTCCTGGTTTTCTGAATATGTAGATAGAGAAGGAAAAAATCGCACATGTTTTTCCGATAAAGCCGTTGAGTCATTGAATAAAAGGTTGAAGAATAATGGTTTGAATACGTTGAAGAACATAACCTTGTATCGACTATTCAGGAGTAGGGTTAAAGAAAGATTTGGTTGCAATATTAGGACCTTCTTCAATAATGTCCTAATGAGTGCATCTACTGAAGAAGTTATCACAAAAGCTATTAAGAAAATAAAAGGCAAGAACATGATGAGCTTGTACATTTCGGCATTGAAAAAGTACCGTAATATATGCGAAGTGTATTATTCTGACGAAGATATATCCTTTGACGACATATTCCGGGAATACGGAATAGATCTTCGAATGTGCGGGTAGGGTTCTTGCTCTCCATAACAATATACGTCAGTGTTGTGTTTTATCGCTTCATTTCTATATCTTTGTAGAAAAAGAGAAGGAAATGAATTACATTGATATTTTACCACAGATAAGAAATAACATTTTCTATGTCAGGATAGTAATGACCGACTACGATGTAGAAAATCAGATGGTTATTAGAATAGTAGCCAGAAGAAATGACGGCCTGTACAAGACGGAAGTAGTACAGTATCCAAATGAAGGAACTGATTACGGTGGAGAAATTATTGTTCCTATGTTTGGTATGGCTAAGTCGTTGGTAGCCCAAATAGTAGGAGTCAAGATAAATGGTACCGAGGTACGTGTTAATAGTACTGAAGTAGAGGGAGCTGATATAACAGCCAGATACGATGATTCCCTTACCAGAATGGGATGGGAGGAGAGTATGAACAACATCCATCTTGATTTTGAGGTTATAAGCACCAACAACCCTAAAACGCTTCGCATAGCCGATCAATCGGAATGGGGGATACTGGCAGACAGGCCGGCTATTATAGAGATCTTACCACCTGAAGATGAGAATAAGTATGTTTATTATCTTGGTAAGAATCAGTTGAATGTATTCAATAGTAAGACCCTTGGCATAAATCCGGGTCGCGGAAATGATTTTGAAAACCTGAAAGATGGTATATACGATATTACCATAAAAGGCAGTCCTTCCTCTTATTCATTTAACAGAAAGTATTTAAAAACAGATCTGATCCGTCTTAACATAGATAAGATATGGGCCAGGTCAACCGTGTTATGTGATCATGAGGATGATGATATTATTAATAAAATAAAAGAAATAGAGTTTCTGCTGGCTGCGGCTGAAGCTAATATGAGATTAGGGAATTTTGAAAACGTAAAACAATTATACGAAAAAGCGTCTAAATTGATTTACGTTCTCAATAATTGTGAAAATTGTGGTTGTAAAATATAATAAATTAAATATCAATAAGTTATGGGATGCGGATGTGGAAGAAGCAACATTGCTTCTGTTAATAAAAGTCGGGCTATAAAGCCTCAGTCAAATACGACACCTAAAGCTGATTCTAATGCGGCTTGTATTCAGAAATACGATGAACTTGCTGTGTTGGACAAGAAAATCATAGACCTTCATCGCAAGTTCAGGTTTGTAGGAGGTGTAAGTAAAAGGTATGCTGATATTCAAAAGCTGGTAAGAGGATGGATTGTTAATTTGAAGAACGAGTGCCCGGATCCGGATGATCTTGCTACTTATTCTGAATACATAAATAAAGAATACGCCAGGTATTTTACCGTGAAATAATATGTCAGCTACCGGAAGTACACAGCAAATTCTTTTCCCTTCATCTTACTTATGTGAGTGTGCTGATCGTTTTATAGCATGTAAGGCTGATCAGTATCTACAATATCATAAGTATAAGGTAGGTATCAAGCCTGATATGGATACGGTTCTTAAAATAGATCGTATGAGAAGAATCGTATGTGAAGGGGAATGCGGGTTGTGCCCGGACGAGATTCAGAAATTTAAAGAAGAACTTAATAAGATCTTGTCATGAAAAAGATGTATTACAACAAGGAATACAGAAGAGCTTTCAAGAAATCTGACTGTCCGGAAGATCTTGGTTCTGAAGAAACGTTTATCGTTCATGAGGCTGAATTTTGTTCGGATATAAGCCAGGATGATGCAGATAGGAAAGCGGAAGAGTTTGCGGATAAAGAAGGTCCGTTGTATGCTAATAAAGTAGGTGGCTGTTGCGAGGTATATTATAACACAAGACAGGAAGGGGATTTCTTTAAAAATGATTGTCCTGATGGTCAAAAACAAGAACAACCCACACATCACGTGGTAGAGGCCGGGCGTGTATGGTCTAAGTTTAGTACCGAAATAGCCAACTACGAAGCTGCGAAGATTCTTGAGCAAGAAGGGCAGGCTGCCGCTAACGAATCTGGAGTATGTAAAACCGTTTATTACAACGAAGATCAACATGGTTGGTTTAGTAAACGTTGTAAGGAAGGATGGAAGGCTCCTGAGAAATACAGGAGGATATACGCTGGTACCGTAACGTCTTTCATTAGCGTTGATGATGCCAATGAAAAGGCTAAGAAGATACTGGAAGAAGAGGGCATGAAATGGGTTAATGAAAATACCAAATGCGAGCCTGTTGTTGATGAATACAAATTTGATTTTTGAAAATGAGCAACGTAAAATTTAATCCGACAGAAGGTGAGAATGATAAACTGGTGTCGGTGTTTTCTGAAATAAATGAAGGTCTTGATACGACTTTGAATTACACTATTTCCGATGAAGGGAATAAGGCTAAGAAGAACATCGTCGTTAATCAAGTTGGTAAAAGGGAAAAGTTTTTATCGAAGAAAGGGGAGGAATCTGAGCCTTTTGTTTTGTCTGATGGTAATACTTTCAACGTTCTTAAAGAAGGTGCTTCAGGATCGGCATCCGCTTGGGCTGAGGATCAGCTTCCTCCAGAAGCCACAGAATCAGTTGGCGACAAAAGCCTTCTCCCTTCTTGGGATTTTTATCTTATAGACATGACTCAAAATACCGGAGACAAAGTGCGTCCGGTAGGAAAGCTTCGTAAGAATAATCTCCTTAGATTTGAAAACGGAGATTTTGCTCCTACGGTAGGTATAACCGAGGAAATGAGAGCCGAATGCGATGTGGAACTGTATTTGGATAACGGTCATAAAAATAAGTATTGTGATGCCGGAGCATTTGACGCTAAGGCTTTTTACGAAGAGTATGGTATTAGTCAAAAACTTTATAATGTATCAGGATCAGAGGTAAGGATTTTAAGACCTTGGGAGACTACTTCAAAGAATTATAGTATATTCTTAGGATGTAGCAAGAGCCTGTACGTAGTTGATAAGGTAGTTGGTAAAAGCGGGAAAATATGGTCTGGTGTGTACGACGCGGACACGGTTCCTATGCTGGACGGACTTGACCTGCGCCAGACGTGCCCTGTGCTGCCACCCACGGCCTTATCTCCTGGACCGGTATGTACAGTAGACTCCAAGGCAAGATCTTTCTTTTTCTTGTATGAAGGAGAAACAAATTGTAAATCCGGAGCCGGAGTTGGTAACGCCTGCACGATGTTTTTAAATGGAAGAACTTATCCGAGAAGCAATGATGTAAATCAAATCAATATAGCTAAGTATTCGAGGGTTAATAACGTAGATCCTGAATCTTCTTATCCTTTTTCTGAAGGTGGTTTTTTGACCTTGAATGCTTATATCATATACCTTGAAATGCTGTACGGTACTAAATACTTAGCTAATCCAGATACTTTTGGATCAGGGATATCAAGTAGCTCCGGAGTAGGTAATGATGTTAATTATCGCAAATACGGAGGTGTAAAGTATCGTAAAAAAGGAGAAGAGACATGGTTGTATGGATCATGGGCTACAAATCCTTCTATTATACATTATGAACCTACTAAAAAAACTCATTTTTCTTACCTCATAAATTCAGAATATCCTAAAGAACAGTGCATGGAAAGCCAGATGGCGGCTTCTTTTGCATTTGAGGCAGGAATAGAGGAAGGATTGGAGTTCGATTTTTATGGAGGAAAATATTGGTATAAGAACGTCCAGGGAGCCAAGAGTATGGTTGAAGGTCATATGAATGTTATTGTGTTTAAGGAAATGACCGGCACTATATCAGCCTTAAACGAAAATGACGAACCGGCAGAATTTGATTTGGAAGTTATCTTAAGGATGTCTTTGTACGATGGCATGAATTTGTCTGGAGATGTCTTTAGGTATTGTGGAGGAGGATACGAACAGGTAGGGACTTGTTTAAATGATCCTAATGTCACTCGAATAGGTAATACTATTGATATTTATATAGAGCCAGATCAAAAGAAATGGACATATGAGAAAAGGTCTACTATAAATAATGGTGATGTTTTTAATTTTGAATCTAAATATAAAAAGATAGCAACTACCCAAAATTTAGGAGATAGTTATGCTTTACACCGTATCCCTTATACCGGATGGAGGGATAAAAAAGGGGGAAGTATAGGATCAGGAGAATGTTTTTATACATGGGACAATTGCTACTGGGCTTCAGCTATCGGCATAAAGTCCAGAGTGGCTGCTCGTTTCGGCGGTAATGCGTCCCATGACTTTTGCTCGCCTCGTTCTCTGAATGCGTCTTACGCCACTTCTGCTACGATTCGCCACTATTGCGGCCTTGCCCAGTTGTTATTAGACGTCAGTCAGCCGCAGGCCTGAGGGGTTGCATCCCTCTGATGGCGCAGCCATCATAAGCGCAGCGCTAAGGCGCAGCCTTATATACTATATCACGGCGCAGCCGTATCTTGTTAATATAATATTTTATAGCTACAAAACAAAAAATTAAAATATTTAATATAAATTGTTTTATAGCTATAAAATATTATACATACATTTGCAATGTCATTAGACAACAGAGATAGTTAACATTATAAACAATAAAAATCTATTCAATGAAATCCGTTAGTCTGCTAACAAGTCTTACATTGGGATCTGACCTCTGAAATAGCAAATAACGGTTGAGAAAAAGGTTAAAAAGAATTGGCTGCTCGTTTCGGCGGTAATGCGAACAATGACAATTGCTCGCCTCGTAATCTGAATGCGAATAACGCCGCTTCTAATACGAATCGCAACAATTGCGGCCTTGCCCTGTGTGGGCTAAAAAATTGGGTATATTCTTTTTAATCTTTCCCAGGAGTGGAGAATCAATAAAAGACAAGCGTATGAGGTTATATGATAAAAATATGATAGAGATGCGCGACGGTCGTAAGCCCGTCATTAGCCCACAACTGAAATCAGTTTCAAACTATATAGATATAAGTTTGGATGATATTAGAGAAGCATGCGAAGCAGCATTTAAAAACCATTCTAAAAAGAATGATGTTGTTAATTTCAATTTTGATTTTGATGGTAATTCGTTAAAATTGTATGAATGGTATTTAGATGGTACTTATGTTAGCAAAATCAAATATCGCAAACTTATAAAAGAAAACAAGAATGGTAAGGTTCGTGAAATAAACAGCCCGGATCTTACCACCAGAATCTATCAGCATCTTGTTTTAGTAAAGTTAGGTCCTTTGTATTATGAGAAGGATAATATGAATGGTCTTAATTGTAAGCTGGGATTTGGCATAACAGCATCGTCTAAATCAAGGTCTCTTATTAAAAAGATGAAGCATGTTTATTATGATAGACTTGATTTGAAGTATTGCCTGGTCATAGATCAACGTAAATGTTATAACCATGTAAAAGACAAAGTGTTTAGAAAAGTACTTAAGAACTTTATTTCAAATAAAAAGTTTATAGATTTTGTAATAGACGTAAGTTTCGTATCTGGAGAGCTGCCTATAGGAACCCCTACAAGCCCTTTCATTCATCATCTCCTTATGAAAGATTTTGATGATCTTGCAAAGAGAATAGCTCCTTTTTCATTGAGATATGCCGACGATAATTTCCTTGCTTTCTATACTAAGGAGGATGCTAATACTGCCAAATGGAGGATTAAGAATTATTGGTGGTATGAGCTTAAGATAAGATCTAAAAGGCATACTTGTATTATAACAGACATGGATAGACCTCTTGATTTTTGCGGGTATGTTTTCCACCGTAATAACAAAGGCGTATCTGAACACAATAAAGGTTATGTGACAATAAGGAAGAGGGTAGCCAAAGACGCGAAGAAGTGTATTACAAATGAAAGCTGGTCTTCTTACTTCGGTCTTTTAAAACACTGTGACAGTTATTCATTAATGTCAAAAATAGAAAATATCATGAAATTACGAGATTTAACAAGCATGATTCGTATTGATAAGAAAATGGATGCGGACAGCATCGATGTCAAAAACCTTGAAGGTATTGTATTTGATATCGTGAACTACGAAATACGAAGCAATAACAAGAATGAACCAAACTGGATAAAGTGCTTGATAGGTATTCCTGAAACCAATAAAGAAGGGATTCCTACTGGCAGGAAACTCGCAAGGGAATTTCATGGTAATTATCAAGGTATAGTAAATTTTATTTCAAAATGTGAACTTACTTATGGCAAAGATGCTATTCTCCCTATTACCGATGTAGAGATAGAAAACAGATGCGGATACGTTTTTAAAGGCAGCACTAACCGCTTGGAATACATTGATTGACTTCTTATTGTGATGGTGTGAATGAAAATTGTTATCTTGCACCAAAAAAAAGAAAGTCATGAATTGTAATACTTGTAAAGATGACAGACCTGATATTCTGAGATCTAATATCTGTATCGGGTCTGATCCGTGTAATGACTGTACGGACAATTGCGAAATTCTTCCAAAAGAATGCGATTGCCCGTATGGTCATTTAAGCGATCATTGCATTCATTATACAGGATGCAAGACATTCATATCCAAATTAACTCCAGGTATGCCTTATAATGAGGTTATGCATAATATAGAACTTGTTTTCGAAAACATAGATAAGTTTTTGGATAGGATGGTTGAAGAAAATACGCTTCTAAAACAAAGGGTTGAACAACTTGAAAAACAACTTCAAAATGGAAAAGAGTGCACAAATTGGTGAGGACTTAAGTGGTAAACACGTATATGTTCCACATGTGGACGAGACGCCGGTGCCATGTCCGGACGGATACACCTGCACGAACTGCGTGTACTGCGCTGACGGCATCAACGCTGGCTACTTCAGTCTGGCTCAGAAATCTGATCTTACGGCTTTAATCAATGCAATGATATGCCGTATGGAATATCAGGATAGGGAAATAGAATTTTTAAAACAAAAAATAAATATTTTGAGTAACAATGGCAATAACAGGTAACGGTTGTTTTGGCAGTCATGGTGGGTGCGAACGCCCGCATCATTGCAATATTCCTTCTTCTAACATATTCTATGATGGAGAAACTATAGAAGAAGCTGGTTTGTATCATGGTATGCCTTTAGACAGGGCTTTGGCTAATTTAGCCAAATACGTTTCAAGGGGTATTAATGTAAGTGGATCTGTCAATACAGAAGTGTTTGACGGTACTTCTCATGTGGTTCTAAAGAAAGATCCGGCAGAGATTTTGCTTGTGTCTTATTGCGGGGGTGTCGTGCCTTCTGATATGTATAAAGTCCAGGGTCGTACTGTTAGGTTCTGCCGGGATATGTGTCAACAAGATGAATTTGCTGAAGTGAGGGTCGTGTACCGAGAAGAGGCAAATAGTTCTTATGGGTTCCATTGTTAATTTAGGAGGATGAGAAATGGCAGAAAAATGCAAAGGATTTATATGTGGGGGTAATCTCGTTGATGGCTCTGTGCCTTCTGATAAGTTAGATAAAGAAACTATTATCGAGCTTATTAAAGAGATTCTGAAAGAGGAAATGCACGAATCTTGGCTTAAGGAAATAATAGAAACCATACTTAAGGAATCCATTGATTCGGATTGGCTTCGTGAGTTCTTTAAAGAGGTTCTTAAAAAATATGCTAAAGAGGAATGGTTTAAGGACATTATCTGTGGCTTAGGATGTGTAGGTGTACAAGAGATATTCGACGTTATTCCTACTGACATAACATTTGAAGCTACAGGAGGTACGGCTACGGTTCAGGTGGTTGTCGATGATGGCGTTGAATGGGAGTTGACACTTTAAATTAGGGAGGATAATTATGTCGAGAGAGAAAATATATAAGATGGATGATGGTTCTTGGCTTACCTCGGACAAGAAGGAAGGTGTCGGTCGTGATAAAATGAATTTCGATGCTCCATCTTGGAAAGGAAGGGAAGATAGGATCACTATCCGAATTGTGAAGAAATCCGATACTGAAAGTATGAAAGCTATTACTTTCAGGCAAAAAGGCATTAAGATCACAGAAGTCTCGGTTAGCAGGCTGGAGTTCCCTATATCTGGTGGAGATAAGCAGATCCTTATTACTACCAACGCCGCTTCTATCAATGCCCTTATTACGGGTGAGAAAGATATAAAGGGTGTCATAAAGGCATTTACTACCGCTTCCGGTCTAAATATTGACGTCAATGATATTAGGCTTGATTATGGTTTCCCTGGTGATCCGGGTCTTGAAGACACGTTCCAGGTTTCGATGATTGTTTCCATGCCTGGCAATGAGGATGGGGATGAAGTTAATGAGAATATAACTATAAATGGTGTACTGATTCCTATCTATCAACCCGGAAAGGTTGTTCCTTACATCAAATTGGATAAGGAATTTGAACAGGTTGAGGGTGATGAAACAAGCACGCAGTTAAGTATAGAAAGTAATATAAAAGATTATGTTATTGAAATAGTTGAATGCGAGTCTGTGGATAAGGAGGAGATTCACCTGGACAAGGATGTTGTTGATCTTGATTCAGATGGATCACCGGAGGTAATCAACGTAAGTACAAATCCTGAAAATTTAAGATGGAGGATTAGCGAATGAAAGTAGGTAATTGTTGGGCGAACATAGATAAGAAAGAAGGTAGTCTTAACAGTAAGGTTAATATTTACTTTGATGAAAATGATACTGGTGCCAACAGAAGTGTCAAGATAAGGGTGTCTTCCAGGGACGGTAGCGTATCTAAAGAATATACGTTAGTTCATAAAAAAAAAGAACAGGTAGTTTATAGAAATAAAAGACAGTCAGCTCTTTTCACAAAAGAAGGATGTAATTCTGAAACAGAGAGAGGGGAAGAGCTTGAGTATGTTGTTGAGGCCGGTAAATACACATCTATCATATCTCAGTCTGATGCTGATAACAAGGCTATGAAAGACATTGATCAAAATGGTCAGAACTGGGTTAATGAGCATGGTCGTTGTATAACCATATTGTGGTATAATGTTAAGAAATCAAAGTCGTTTAGAAAGAACGATTGCGATCCTGATACCGAAGAAGGAAGTTTGGTTACGATGACTATCGAAGCCGGTCAGTTCTCTTCTTCCATAAGCCAAGAGGATGCTGACCGAAAGGCTGAAGCTGAGTTGGATGCAAATGGTCAAGACTATGCTAATTCTCACGGCACTTGCAATACCGTAAAATGGTACAACGATAGGAAATCCAAAATGTTCCAAAAAACAGATTGTGAGGTGACTGAAGTTGGATCTACGGTAGAGTATGTTGTAGAAGCCGGCCGCTTCTCTTCTTCTGTTTCTAAGGAAGATGCTAATCAGAAGGCCTTGGAAGCCTTGGAGGCTGAAGGTCCGGGATATGCTAATGAGCATGGCACCTGTGAAACCAATTTATGGTATAACGTAGAGAAGTCGAAAGTATTTTATAAGAATGACTGCGAAGATGGGTTTATCGGAGCACCTTACACTTACACGGTAGAAGCCGGTAAATACACATCAGACGTAAGTCAAGAAGATGCTGATCAGAAAGCTCTTGATGATATAGATAAAAATGGTCAAGGACAAGCCAACCTTAATGGTGAATGCATTGAGGATCCTAATTATTTTGTGGGAAAGGCTTCGGCTCGTGTTCAGAAAAATGATTGCGATGCCGAATCTCAGACCGGAAGCTTCGTTGATTTGACTGAAAGGGATCTTGCTGGATACCCTGATGCTTTTGTGTCAAGGGAAAGCCAGGAGGCTGCTAATGCGTTGGCTGAAGCTGCTATGGAAGAACAGAAACAAGGGTTAGCTAATAAGAAAGGTACTTGCATCGATAAAGATCAGTTTGTTGGTGTATATAGCAAGGTGTTCACAAAAGACAACTGTGAAGGGGAAGGAGTAGGTTCGGAAGTGACAGTAGACCAAGACGATGTAACCGGTGGTCCTTTTACTTCATACGAAAGCCAGGAGGCGGCTAACGCGCTCGCTCAGGCTGCCGTCGAGCAGCAGGGCCAGGCCATAGCCAACCGGGACGGACATTGCACGTGGACTGGTAAATACAGTGAAGAATTTACCAAAAACGATTGTAATGAAGGTCAGGTAGGGTCTAAGATTACTGTAACCGAACAAGATGTTGTTGGTGCTCCTTTCACATCTACCGTGAGTCAAGATGATGCTAATAACAAGGCTAAAGCTGCTGTCAAAGAACAAGGACAGGCTATTGCTAACAGTAAGGGTAATTGTGAGAATATGACGGTCTATACCGGTCATTACAGCAAGAGATTCGTTCCTGAATGTGAAGCTTGCCATAAGGGTGTAGAAATGGAGGTTACGGCCGAAATGGTTAATGGTAGTCCTGTTACGTCTACAGAAAGCCAGGATGCGGCAGACGCAGAAGCTCGTAGGATCGTAGAAGAAGGAGGCCAGGCCTATGTTAATAAAAACGGCAACTGTACGCCACTTAGCACCGATCCTGTATGGGAAGACGTTGTTCCGGAAGAACTTAGATGTAATGAAGGTAAGTCTCAGAAAAAGCAACATGATACCAACGAATGTTCTGAAACCCACAATCAAGAACGTTGGGTAGATGGTGGGAACAAAGTTTGTAGCTGGACCGGTCATTACTCAGAAACGTTCCAAAAGAACGACTGTGAAATACCGGATTCAGGAACAGAAGTAGAGGTAAGTGAAGCTGATGTTGAAGGCAATCCTTTTACTTCTTTCGTAAGTCAAGAGGATGCTGATAATAAGGCTAAGGAAGCCGTTAAAGCTCAAGGGCAGGCTATTGCTAACCAAAAAGGTAAATGTAGGTTCGTAGGCGTATATAGCAAGCAGTTTACAAAAGACAATTGCGGATCATGTCAGCATGGCGTTCCGATGAGCGTAACACAAGACATGGTGGGTGGACCGTTCTATTCTAATGAAAGCCAGGAAGAGGCAAATAGGTTGGCTCAGGAAGCCGTAGAAGCCCAGGGTCAGGCTTATGCTAACAAGAACGGAACGTGTGAAACAGATAACACCGATCCTGTATGGGTAGATTCTGAACCGCTTGAAACCAAATGTGAAGGAGGTAAATCTTATAAGAAGCAAGTCAATACCAACGAATGTTATGGTGGAGCAGATGGACGCTGGGTAGAAGGTGGAGATAAGGTATGTACCTGGACCGGAACATATAGCAAGCAATTTACAAAACAGTGTGCTGATGGAGGTGTCGGATCTGAGGTTACTATAGACCAAGATGATGTAACCGGCGGTCCTTTTACGTCTACCGTAAGTCAAGAAGACGCAAATAGTAAGGCTCAGGCTGCCGTTGAGGCCCAAGGTCAGGCTCTTGCTGACGCACAGGGCACTTGTACTTGGACCGGTAAGGCAAGTAAGGTTTTCACCAGAAACAATTGTGGAAGCTGCCAGCATGGTTCTTCTGTTACCGTAACCCAAGATGAAGTGGGTGGTCCATTTACGTCCAATATCAGTCAAGCTGATGCTAATAAGAAGGCTCAAGATGCTGTAAATTCCCAAGGTCAGGCAGTAGCTAATAAGAATGCTGATTGCTTGCCTGATAGCACAACACCTTCTTGGTCGGATACCGGAAGCACCCGTTGTGACGGGTGTACGTCTCAGAAGCAACAATGTGACACCAATCCATGCTCTTCTTCTTATAACGACACAAGATGGGTTAATGGAGGTGGAGAGTCTTGTACTGACTGGTCTTACTATGGAACAGGAGACTGCGTAGGTCATACTCAGTACAATGCTTATCGTGATAGCTGTTCTGGTAGCATAGATCGTCAATATTCTGTAAGTTGTAGGAATTGCTGTAATTGTGGATCTTACGGTTCTTGGGAAGAGGTTGGATGTGGATCTGGAAGTAACAGTAATAAGGTAAAATACGTTCGTTACGATGATTGTGGAAATCAAGACGTAAAATATGAGCTTGAAGTTGGAAAATGTGGATATGCTCCATATGAGTTTCAGTTCCATGATGGAAGAACGAGCAAGTCGAGATCCGTCTCTGGAGAATCTCAGAATATTGAAGAAGTTATCATAAGTACTAAGAGTAATTCATATATAGGTTATTCTGTTAAATCAAAACCTGATTGGTGTTCTGTTGATTACAGAGATCAGACATCTGAAAGTATGAAGGTTGTGGTGACGTTATCTGCTAATACAACATCTTCTTCCAGATCTGGTGACATTGTTTTTGCTCAAAATGAATCTGGAAAGACAGTTACTCTTAGTATTTCGCAGGCAAGACAAATGTTGTATAAGTTCACATTCGATGATAATACTACTTCAGATAAATCTTTATCTGTTCAAGCTGCATCTAATGATGCTCAATATACAATCAAAAGTACATTGAATGGTTCTTATCATGGTTATAGTACTACATCTAAACCGTCTTGGGTTACGACTGAATATAGAAATCAGACCTCGGATAGTATGGTTTGTGTTATTAAGATAACTGCTAACACAAGTACATCTTCTTCTCGTACTGGATCTATTTTGCTTACTCAAAATGACAGTGGTAAGACATTGAGAATAAATGTTACACAAGCTGCGGCAGAAAAGCCTCTTGTTACTGTCTCTTTAATAGGTGACAGTTCTCGTCAACAACAATCTGCCACTATGAATAAGAAGGGATGTAATTACAGTTGTCCAAGCGGAAATGCGATAATGGCCATGTACATGGAAGGGGATGAAAATGGAAAGTTCCAATTCTGGTATGCGCCATTGATACCGGAAGGAGGTCAAAGCGGTGTAAATGTGACTTACGGAGGAGAGACTCAAACAGTAACAACAAGTACGAAGAACGGAGAACGTCTTAACGTACCTGCCGGATCTGTTGTTACTGGTATTTATTGTACGAGTGTAGAAAATGGATATTTCGCATTGAAATACAGACCCGTTTATATAAACGGAAAACCTGTTTCTACTCCTTCTGCTTGTGGTGGATCATCTGATACTTGCAATACTAAAAATTGTGGATGCTGGGTAAGATGTAGCTTTAATCCATTTACGGGTATGGCTATGGAAGGTGACGAAAATGGATGTGTTTATAGCTTCTGGGGTAAGCCGACTGCATCTGTTAGGTTGTAATAGGTATATTAGGGGCAATTAATTTAATTGCCCCTTTTTGCTGTATTTCATTTTGGTTATTAGAATAAAATTGATTAATATTGCACATCATTCAATTTTAAAATTTTAGTATCATGGCTTGTAAAAAGAAAGCTCGTCAGGGTGGTGAAGTCGATAAGAAAGACAAACCTAAAATGCGTCAAGGCGGTAGCGTTGGAGGCAAGATGAAAAGAAAGAAGACGAGCACTAAAAAGTGATTGAAAACCAGGGGAAGGTACTGATCGCCTTCCCCATTTTAATAACATAACAACATATTATGAGCAACAAGTTTATTAGCAAAGGACAAAGGAATGTCAGTGTGACGTTTGTAAAGTACTATCCTGTATTGATGCAGGTTATTATGTTAGCCAGCATTTTTGATAAGTTTTATCCTTTTAGTATCACTAATTGGCTGTATCCGATATTAGGTCATTCTCTATCATGGGACCTATTTCTCTTGGCTTTTTCAAGAATGTTCAGGTTTTGTATATGGCATAGGTTATTGATCTATAGCATGATTTTTAATATCTGTGTAGAATGGGTTACGGTTAATATTGAGATGCCTATTGAGCACAATATCGTAGTGTGGTCTGTTATGGCTGTTACTCTGTTGATAATCATTGCCTCTATTGTTTTAAGATTTAAAAAGGGTTGCTTTAAAGAGGATGAAAGAGATTCTGACAGAGACGCTGCGTAAAAGCGGTGCGGCGGTATGCGATAAGATAAAGGAGATGTTTTTAAGCGGGGAATGTGATCATCTTACAGCCAACGATCTTGAGACATGGACGCAGCTTGCTAATCCGGCTAAGTATTATACCGGAGAAGAGGCTGTTTCTTATCTTAATGTAACTTCTAAAAGATTTTATGAATATCGGAAGGCTAAGTTAGTTCCTGATCCGGTTAAGATAAAGGGATTCCCTAAACCTTTATATACGAAAGTTATGTTGGATGAGGCTATAAAAACCATATCCGGCATGAGTGAAAGAGATATTTATATGAGGATCTTGAATGCTAAATCAAGAGAATCAAGAGCAAAAGAAAGGAGGGGAGCATGATCACTAATGGTGAATTTGTATCAAGAGTCGTAAACGGTATTCATGCCCTTGACAAAGATTCGCATGTTAGTCGGAGATGGATATTGAATATCGGTAGAACTAAAGCCGAATCTTATACAGCCCAGAGGTGGGATGACGGGACGTTACTTGGCGACCACCGGCTCCTAACTTACGTTACTTGCCTGGAGATGATTGAAGTTGATAAAATAGTTTGCTGCGATGCCGAATTTGCGTTATGTAATACTTTGATGCGGTCAAAGCATAAACTTCCAGGACTTCTTTATTCTGCCCTTAGACCGGCTATTACCAAGGTAACTAACGTAGATAATACCATATTTTTTAAGTTCGCTGAAATAAAGTCGTATCGTAATGAACAAAAAAGACCGTATGCTAAATACGTTAAAGAACGGCGTCCTTTTTATTATGTAGAAAACGACTATATTTATATACCGGATTTCCATATAGAGCTTATTAACGTAGAGTTCTTTACAACAAGAAGAAAGAAGGCTCTGGAGTTAATGGCCTGCGATCCTACACCTAAAGGGTGTGAATCTGAATGGGAATACGAATTTATCTGTCCTATCAAGCTAATTGAGTACGTGGTAGCAGAGACGATAAAGGAAGTAGCGTTCAGGCTACAGATTACTGTCGATGAAAATCCGAATCTTGATTCCAATCAGAAAAGTCAAATTGTTCAATAACAAAATATTATTTATCTTTATTTGGGTCTTAGTTGTGAAACCAAGGCCCATTTTTATGATTATTTAACCAACAAAACCACCATACTTTAGTAGGTGGATGAATTGGTTTGATTAATTTTGAATCAAAATTAC
>OLRW01000171.1_pt1 | contig 58639 bp, 82 predicted proteins | sample 1672701 | NCBI WGS metagenome assembly OLRW01 (sample SAMEA3136715, study PRJEB25190) | human gut metagenome | biome: human gut; feature: human-associated habitat; material: faeces | place: Austria | collected 2013
GAAAAGCAGGAGACGGTGCTTGAGCTGACGGCGGCGTCGGCCGCCGCGAGCGCAGCCATCACGCTCCTGCCGGGCGACACCGCGACGCCCATCGCCGAAAAGCTCGCCGACCTGAGCGGCTATTTCCTCATCGTGCTCTGCGCCATCTTTCTGGAAAAGTATCTGCTGACGATCACATCCTACGTGTCGTTCACGATCCTGATCCCCGCAGCCTGCGCGCTTGGCATCGCTGCGCTCTTTTCCGAAAAGCTGCGCGCCGCGCTGGGGAAGCTCGCGTGGCATTTGCTGCTCTTCGCGCTCGCCATCGCGTTTGCCATTCCCGCGGGTGTCAAAGTCTCGAGCATGATTGAGGACACATACCGCGCCTCGATCGAAGAGACCATCACAAACGCCGAGCAGACGACCGAGGACATCCAGTCCGCCACCTCGGGCGAGGCGGACGAGAGCGAAAAAAGCGGCCTTTCCGGCCTCTTTTCCAAGGTGACTGAGGGTATCACCGGAGCGGCGACCGCCGCGGTCGAGCAGCTCAAAACGGTCCTGAACCGCTTTATCGAGGCCCTCGCCGTCATGCTCGTCACATCGTGCCTGATCCCAATTTTAGTGCTGCTGTTTTTTGCCTGGCTCGTCAAGCTGATGCTCGGCATCGAACCGCCGCCGCTGCGTGTAAAGCTTGGTGACGGCAAGGCGCACAGCACGAGCGACGCGCCGCGGATATGACCACATGGCCATCGTAAAAAATATACGATAACTTAAAAGTGCGGCGAGCGCAGCGATGCCGCTTTGGGGGGGCAGCAAGGTTGGCAAAATCTGGCGACGGCAGGGGATTCTACCAAGACTGCATTCAGATCAGGGAGCGACAGCGAAGATAGAAAAAAGTCAAATCGTTTAGAACCATCACCCGGCAGGTACCCGATTCCGCAGGCTGAGCAGCTCTTCAAGCCTCAAAACCGCAATGTCGGGGGGCGAGAGGGTTCCCCCTCATCCTTCCCTTGGGATTCAAAAGGGGACATTCTCTTCGAGAAGAGAATGTCCCCTTTATTCGCTCTCCCCTGCGGGTTAGCAGGAGAAAACTCCGCAGCGCTGCGCGCGCTGCTGATTCACCTTACCTCCGCAAATCGCGTCGTCAGAACGACACGACTTCCTGCGCGGGCTTCGACGTGGTGGTGATGCGCTCGACGTACAGCACGGGGCCCTCGCCCTCATAGGCGTCGAGGTGCTCCTTTTTGACCGTGGCAGTGATATCGACCCAGTCGCGATTCTTGTAGGCCTTCAGGCTGTCGCCCTTGGCGACAATGCCGACGAACTGGATGTCGTTTTCGCAGCAGGTCATCACGAAGCGACCGGGGCAGTGGATGCCCGGGAACTTCTTCGAGTGGCACATGATAAGCTTCATGTGGACCTTTTTGCCATCCCAGCGGTCGGGATGGTCCATCGCGTCGACGTACCAAACGCCGTAGTCGTCGTCGGGAATGTCGATGAGGTCGGGCGTCATGTCGAACGGGCACTCGTCGCCGGTCAGGTAGTCCTCGCTGTTGCCGTCGTTGTCCTCAAGGTAGATGTCCGCGCGGCGGTTGACCATGCGCAGATTGCGCGCGCGCAGGCTCTCTTTGAGCTTGTCGTCGCAGCGGTTGAAGACGATCATGTCCGCGTTCGTGATCTTTTCCATCATGAGCTGGCCCATGTTCTTGACGAACAGCTCGAACGTCGGCGCCTGCACGAAGGTCATGATCTGGTAGAGCACCCAGTTGGCGGGCAGCACCTCGCGGTAGAGCTTTTCCATCTGCCACATGCCGTTGTACTCGATGAGCACCTGCTTGGGGCGGTACTTTTTTTCAAGTTCCTTGCAGAAAGCGAGCGTCAGCTCCTCTTCGTCGTCTACCGTGACAACGGTGACGTTGTCGAGCGCCTTCTTCTCGTATTCTTCGTCGCCCTCTTCGCAGCAGATCAGAAGCGTCCTGTCCTCGCGGGCGAAGCCGTCTTCTAAAATGCCGTTGATAAAGCTTGTTTTGCCGGAATCGAGAAATCCGGCGACCAGATAAACAGGAATATCCATGCCTTACACTCCAAACAGTTCTGCAAGCTCGTGCTCTTTGAGCTCCGCGCCGATAACGCACAGACGGCCCGTGTAGTCGGGATGACCCGCGCGGACCTCGTGCTCTTCGGGCACGTAGTCAAATTCGAGCCAGCCGTCCTCGCCGTTCACGATGCCCTTGGCGCGCAGAATGTGGCCGTAGTCGCCGCTGTCCAGCTTGTGGAGCATGTCCTCAAGAGCTTCCTTGCTGAACTTCTTCGGCGTCTCCTTGCCCCAGGAGGAGAAGACGTCGTCGGCGTGGTGATGATGGTGATGGTGGCACTCGCACTCGGGATCGTCGCACTCCTCGCCGTCGTGGTGATGGTGGTGATGCTCGTGCTCGTCGTGATCGTGGTCATCATGGTCATGGTCGTGATGATGCCCATGCTCGTGGTCATGCTCATCCTCATCGTGGTCATGATGGTGCTCGTGTTCATAGTCGTGCTCGTCATGTTCATCGTGATCGTGATGATGGTGATGCTCATGCTCGTGCTCGGCCTCTTCGATCTCGTGCTCGCGGCGCATCTTTTCAAGAAGCTCCTCGCTGAGCGACACCTTTTCGATGGCGGAGAGGATGGTCTTGCCGTCCAGCTCGTCCCACGGAGTCGTCAGAATGGCGGCGTCGGGGTTCTTCTCGCGCAGCATCGCGGCGGCAGCCTCGAGCTTTTCCTGCGAGAGCTTCTGCGTGCGGGAAAGAATGATCGTGCCGGCGGCCTCGATCTGGTTGTTGTAGAACTCACCGAAGTTCTTCATATAGACCTTGACCTTGCTGGCGTCGGCCACGGTGACATAGCTGTTGAGCTTGAGCTCGCCCAAGCACTCGTCGACGGTGCGCTCGACGGCGACGATGACGTCAGAGAGCTTGCCGACGCCGCTCGGCTCAATGAGGATGCGGTCGGGGTGGAACTGCGCCACGACCTCTTTGAGCGCCTTGTTGAAGTCACCGACGAGGGAGCAGCAGATGCAGCCCGCGGACATCTCGGAGATCTCGATGCCAGACTCCTTCAGAAAGCCGCCGTCGATGTTGATCTCGCCGAATTCGTTCTCGATCAGCACGAGCTTTTCGCCGCTGTAGGCTTCCGCGATCAGCTTTTTGATGAGCGTGGTCTTGCCGGCGCCCAGAAAGCCGGAGAAAATGTCAATTTTCGTCATAAGAAATACGCTTCCTTCTTTTTATTGATTTCCAAACCTATATTATAAGCAGAATTTGTGAATGATTCAAGTCTTTTTCCGCGCAAAATGCGCCTTTTCCCGCTCACAGGCCCATACCGGGCAGCGGCACACGATGATCTAAGATCACGTGTCCGAAGCAGATAAAGCGCTTTCCGCTCTCGGGGCCGCAGACGACGTCCGCGCTGCGGTCCCGCCCCAGAGAAAAGAGGTACGAAACGCCGAGCGGGTCGCGGTAATACTGCTTGCAGAGCATGTCGCCCCCGACGCAGAAGATGCCCACGTCGCCCGCATGCAGCGGGTCGTGATTGAGGTAGGCGACGCTGCCGCCGTGCAGCACGGGTTCTAAACTGTCGTCGCGGATGCGCACGGCGAATTCCGCTCCCGGCGGCACATCGCCGTGGTCGACGATGTAGTCAAAATCCTCGCCTGGCACGGGGGCGGCGTAGCCCGCTGCCTCGATCGAGCGGTAGAGCGGGATGCGGCGCGGCGCGCTCGCTTCCTCCCGCCCTGTATGCATCGTGCACAGGGCGCTGACGAGGCTGCCTATCGTCTCGCGCTCGAGCGGCGAGAGCGAGCGGCACTTTTCGATCAAATCCTGCTCTGCGCGCGAGCAGACGAAGCTGCCTGAGCGGAACGAATCGCGGTAAAGGTAGTTCGGGTCGATCTCAAGCGCATCGAACAGCCGGAGCAGCACCTCCTCCTTCGGCGAGCTGACGCCGTTTTCATAGTTGCTGATGGCAGAGGGCGAAACGCCAAGCTCCTCCGCCAGCGCCGCGCGCGAGAGATGAAGCTCCTCACGCCGTAGACGCATTTGTTTGCCAAAACTCATCAAGATTCCCCCAGAAAACGCAGGCTGCGACAAGATTTGACTGTATTCTATCGCAGAAGCTTGTAACTGTCAATCAATTATAACAAGAATCTTGTAAATTTATTCTTGACATAGCAAGATTCTTGTGATATCTTGATTTTGCTGACAAGTTCTTTGTACTTGCCAGCATGCCGCGGCGAGCGTTCTCCTCAGTTTGCCCGCGGCGCACGCCGCCGATACCGGTACGGCGGCTGATCCCCGCAGCAGAAAAAGAAAACGCGCCGCCCTGAAAAGGACGGACGCGAAAAAATAGAGAGAAAGAAAATATCGAGCCAGCCTAAGGGCAGCTCGATATTTTTGCTTTTGTGGTAAAACGACGAAAGTGTGATCTCGACGCAGGCCGCAGAGCGGCTCTGATACACCACCGGCGTATCGCTTACATTTTCCAAACCACTACAAAACAAAAAGAACGAGCTGACTTTCATCAACTCGTTCTTGGTGGACCTGGGCAGAGCTTAAACGAACAGCGCCCGTTTCAATATTTTCTACATTGTCGATAACCGATGGATCCAGCGGGATCTCAACCGTGTTTTTACTTCCTGCGTAGCTGAATACGACCTTCATGTAGTCCTGACCGTCCGGGTTGTCGTAGACATAGACTGCAATCAAGAAAGTGTCGAATAACTCCGCTTGGTATTTCTTATCGTGGACATCTCCGGCCTGCAACTTTTTCAGCCACCCTACAAGCTGATCTCTGTTGACAGGAATGACGTCAGCTTTTGCCATTGTGATTTTCAGATCAATGTCTGACTGCTCCTTTTCCAGCTCCATGAGACGGGCTTTTGTGGTAGGCGTGATGATGCCCTGCTCTATCGCCGCCATGAGATTTTTGATACTGCGCTGCGTGTCCTTCAGCTGATCCTCCAAAAGCCCGATCCCGCTTGCGCTTTCCTGATGCTGGCTATACTCGACCACGCTGTCGGCAATCCAGTTGATCGTATCATCATCCAGTGTGCGGCGTTTGATTGCCTTTGCCACCTGAAGCTCGATGTCGTCCCGTCGCAGGTTTTTCTTCTCGCAGGCTTTTTCCGCGCGGCGCTTCTGGCAGACATAGTAGTAATGCAGGTTGCCGGAGTGACTGGTGCCGGAAATGCCGGTCATTGGACTTTTGCAGTGTCCGCAGAACAGCTTGCCGGTAAGCAGATAGTCACCGTTGACCCGATGCCGCCCTTGTGGATTCTTCTTCGTGGTGATCACCTCCTGGACCTTGAAATACAGCTCATCGCTGATGATGCGCGGGATGCCGCCCTCTTTGCGAACATCGCCGTAGATGTAAATGCCGCGGTACCGTTCGTTGGAAAGGATCTTCTGAAAGCTCGACCGCCCCCAGTCTCTCCCATAAGAGGTTTTGATCCCTCTGGCGTTCAAGCTGTTCATAATGTCGACGAAAGGCTCGCCGCAGGAAACGCGCGTGAAGATCTCCCGGATGACCGCAGCCTTCGGCTCGTCGATGACATAGTGCAGCGTGTCGTCAGCCTTATAGCCATAGGGTAAATGACCGTTCGCCACCATGCAGTTAGCGGCGTTGTCATACAGACCGCGCTTGATATCCTCGGCCATGTTCTCGGAGTAGAACTGATTGACATTCATCATTGAGCGGGCGGCGAAGCGGCCTGCTGCGGTATCGTCAAAATCCTCCTCCACATACAGAACGCGGACACCCATCTCCTGAAGCTTGGCTTCGTTGATCAGAGCCTCCAGCATATTGCGTCCCATGCGGTTAGACTTCCATGCGATTACATAGCGGAACTTCCCTTTTGCGGCGTCAGACATCATGCGCTGGAAATCGCGGCGCTTATCGGTGCGGCCGGACACAGCACGGTCGGCATAGGTATCAACGATTCGGATGCCGTACTCCGCCGCCAGCTCATAGCCTTTCTCAAACTGCTGCTCTACGGAGATGTCCTTCTGATTGTGGCTGCTGTACCGGCCGTAAAGGATGCCGGGCTCTTCGACTTCCAGCTTTTTGCCCCGCTTCGGCTTTGCCGGATGCTTTGTCGCTTTCTTCGGCACAGCGCCACCTCCTTCTACTGATAGATTGCTTTAGTAGGATTACAGAAACAGTTAACAGATTACAGATACAGTCTCAGTTACAGATACAGAAACAGAGACAGTGCGCGCGCGATCGCGCGCACACGCACGCGCGCACGCGAGGTATCGCTATGGTATGGATACGGTATAGATACCCTATCCATAGGGTATCGAAAGATGAACTCAAAGCAAGCGGACAGCCGTCCCAGTCGCGCAGATATTCATGCCAAAAGGCTCATATCGCACACCAACAATAGCATCCGCTCCGAGCGATGTAGCCTGTTGCAACAGAATTCCTGTTACTCCATCGACACCGGCCTGCCAGCCTCGCTGAACGCCTTTGTTCCCACCGGGCATGACCATGACTTGCGCCGCCGATACGATTCCGAGATATTCGGAGACCGTGCGTCCTTCGACAGATAGTGTGGTCGTGATGATCATAAAATTACCTCCAATTTCCCATCATACAGCAACAAAATGTCGTTGTTTGTCAAAAGTGATTTTATTTCTTTTCGAGCAAAAGCGTGCGCATTTCTGTTACAATCCTTACATACACCACTGGCAAGAATATACGATTGGAGTTGATTAGATGCCTTCGAGCAAAGAAGCAGCCGCAATACTTCGGATTGTGGAAAAACTGGCCCAGGACAGAAAGAGAGAGGCAATCAGCCTTCTTGCCGGTTGGCGAGGTACTGAAGATAGTGAAGAGCCTCTGCTTTCTTCTCAGGAGAAAGCTGGAGAATAATCGTCGTAAGTGCAATATCCATATCCTCCATAGGTCCGCCCTCTTTCGTGAGGGCGGACAATTCATTTGCGCTGTCCTCGGAAATATCCGACAGCAGATCGATGGGCATATCGTCCACGGCCGTGAGAAGATCTCCCAGAGACATTCCCATAGCTGTGGAAATCTTTTTGAGCGCCGGCAGAGATGGCGTCAGCGGAAGTCCAGTCTTAGGGTTCAAGTTTCTCTCCAGCATGGAAATATAGCCGTTTGACAGACCGCAGATAGCCGCAAACTGGCGCTGCGACAAGTCGTGTTCTTTGCGATATTCCTTCACGAAATCACTGAGCGTCATGAGAATGTCCCCCTAAATTTGTTTAATACATTATACATTGAGGCGCGGCCGGTGTCAATGCGGCTGTGAAATTTATTGAACATTTTTTGTGCAACCCACTTGACACGCTCTTGTGCATAGTGTAGTATGTCTGTGTAATCGGTTGAACACTTCCGTCAACCAAGAAAGGAGGAAACAGCATGGGCTACAAGATTAAGGAACTGCGCGAAGCCATGAAAATGACGCAGGAAGAGCTGGCAGAGAAGAGCGGAGTAAGCCGTGGGACTATTTCTGCCCTTGAAAATGGCATCGACCGAACGACAACCTCGAAGACGCTGGTCAAACTTGCGCAGGCGCTCGATACCACCGTAGACCGTATTTTTTTTACCAAGGGTGTTTAATCGGCTAAACAGTACGTAAGGAGGTGAGCACTTTGCCCGGAAGCGCCAGCCAGGATGACCGCCGAATATCCCTCGAAGGCGAGCTGACAGAGGAAATCAAAATCGACACATCGCTGATCCCCGAGCACGTCCGTATACACCTTGCGGCAAAGACGCTGGAGTGTTTCAAAGCATTTTTAGCTGTTCCCGGCAATGCGGAATGGCTGGACGAACAGGTTGCCGCAATGAAAGCGGCCGAGACCGCAGCAATTCGAAAGGAATGATGAAGATGGCATATTACCGGACTTGCCCGCTTTGCGGGAGCAATAATGACCCGGGCGAAGCCTGTGATTGCCGCGCAGAAACGAAAAAAGAGTCCGCCCCGGTGCAACGGGAACGGACTCAGGCAAATGGATACCCGAACACAGTTTACCAGCCGGGTCGAGCCGCGTCAAGAACAAAGGGGGTGCGACCGTGGCTGAAGAGCTGAGAGAACTCCGTCTTTCCAAGCAGATACCGGCCAAGGATATGGTCGCGGTGGTACAAGCCATCTACCCCAAGTACGACAAGACCGTTCAAAGCAAGTGCGAGAACGGAGACGCCTACGGCGTGAGCCTGCGGCCGGACGCGATGGCGGCGCTTTATTCGCACTTCGCACCGGAGCTTGCAGAGAGCCGCAAGACGGCCAAAAAGGACGCACACCGGCTGACCTGTCGTATCTCGGCAAGGCTTGAAACCGCCGACTACGAGGAGTTGCAACGGCTGATAGAGGCTGAGGGCTACGCCACCACACAGGACTGGCTGACCGCCACCGTCCGCCGCTACATCGCTGAGGCAGGTGAAACCGAATGAACTACGATCTGCCAGACCACCCCGTTATCCAAAACATGGAGCGCACCGGCTACCCGGACGGCAAGGAGCCGACCTTCCCGATTTGCCCCGTCTGTGGTGAAGAGTGCGAGGAAATTTTCAGAGACAAAGATTTGAATATCGTCGGCTGCGATATCTGCATCAAGCAGTCCGACGCATGGGAGGAGCCGGAGTGCTTCCCCGGAAAGGAGTATTGATGAAAGGACTGGTTATCACCACCGAAGACAAGATGCAGGTCAGGGAGTTCGGCGAGCCTGCCTATGAGACCATCGGAAAGGCCGTCGGCGGATGGATCGAGGTCGTACACCCGAAGGGCTTGCCAGATCCGTTCTGCATGGTCGTCAACGAAGAGGGGTTGCTGCATGGTCTGCCGCTCAATTTGTTCGGCTGCATTCTCTACGACACCGTGCGCCACGGAAATCCCATTGTCGGAGACATCGTGATTCTCAAAGAAGGCTTCACCACGCCCGGCGAGAGAGACTTTATCGGGCTGGACGAGGACGACATCAAATTTCTCGGCGCAATGGCCGTCAGTCTGAGCGGCGGCGGTATCAAGTGGGAAAGCGAGGCGCGGTAATGGCAAAGTTCTATTTTACCTACGGCACGGACGGTCAGCCGTTTTTCGGTGGCTGGACTGAGGTCGAAGCACCGGACGCTCACGCGGCCTGCGCCGCATTCCGCGCCTATCACCCCGATAAGACCGAGGGCTTAGTGAATTGCTCCAGCATCTATGACGAGGAGAAGTTCAAACTGACCGAAATGTACCGGGAAAGCAATTTCGGTTTCCGGTGCCACGAAATCATCACTCTGCGGCGCGAAGCCGCTACCAACTGAAAGGAGCTATCACCATGATTAGAAACCCGAATGACATTCAGGAGGGCGCGAAGAAAATCCGTATGCTGATCGCCGGTTATCCCGGCATCGGAAAATCCACTCTGGCGCTGTCCGCCCCCAATCCCTTGCACATTGACGTCGATTTCGGCATCGACCGCATCGAGCCGCGCTACCGCAAGCCGTACATCCAGCCCCAGAGCTACGATGAAATCCTCGGTGATCTCACCCCTATCAACCTTCAGGACTTCGACACGCTGGTTTTCGATACCGGCGGCAAGCTGATCTCCCTCATGTCCCTGTGGGCCATCAAGAAAGACCCGAAGTATGGCCAGCGCGACGGCAGTCTCTCCCTCAAGGGCTACGGCTTCGTCGGCAAAGAATTTGTCCGGCTGATGGACTACTGCTTCTATGAGCTTCAGAAGAATATCGTCATCGTGTTCCACGCCACCGAGGAAAAGGACGGCGACAATACCCGCCTCCGCATCAAGGTCGAGGGTCAGACCAAGAACAACGTTTGGGAGCCTATGGATCTGGGCGGTTTTGTGGAGATCTACGGCAACGACCGCACCATCGGCTTCTCCAACTGCGAGCGTTACTTTGCCAAGGGTACGCGCGGCATCTCCGGTATTCGCAAGATCCCCGCGCTCGGCCCGACCAGTCCGAACGACTTCCTGACGAAGCTGTTCGCCGAGTACAACGCCAAGGCCACCGCTGAGGTTGAGCAGAACGCAGTCGATCAGGCGGCATACGAGGCCGCGATGGTCGAGGGTACGGCCATCATCGCCAGCATTGTCGACGCCGACACTGCCAACGCTGCCATGCCGAAATATCAGGCCATTAAGCACGCGCTGACCTCCAACAAGGAGCTGGGCGTTCTCTGGAACAAAAAGATCAAGGAATGCGGCCTGTTCTTCGACAAGGTTTTGAAGAAATACACGCCCGCGCCCGAGGAGGCAAAGGAGGCGGAGTAAATGGGACGCTACCTGATGACCCATTCCCTGTTGGCGTCCTGGCTCTACACCATGAAGGAAAACCCCTACGAGGACATGACGACAGAGCGCGATCCGATGGGCGAATTCATGCAGACGCTGCGCCGCGAGCCGACGCTGACCACGGAGGCCATGCAGAACGGCATCAAGTTCGAGGACATGGTGACGGATATCATCAATGGCCGCGCAGCTCCCGATGATCCGTGGTATGGCGCTGCCGAAAAGGTCGCGCGGCGTTGTGCAGGCGGTATTCTCCAGTACAAGGCGAAAAAGACCATCGAGGTTGGCGGCATGAGCCTGCTTCTGTACGGCCGTCTGGATTGCATGAAAGCTGGGGAGATCATCGACATCAAATTCACCAAGAACTATGACGCCGGTAAGTTCTTCTCCAGTACGCAGCACCCCACCTACTTTGAGCTGATCCCCGAAGCGCGGCAGTTTACCTACATCGCCAGCAACGGGCGCGATGTATGGCCGGAAACATACTTCCGTGAGGACGCTCCCAGCATCTTCCCTGTCATTTCCGACTTCTTCGACTGGCTCCGGGCGGTGGGTCTGATGCAGGTCTATCAGGAGAAGTGGGCGACGCTATGAACGGCAAGCTGAAAGACTGGTCGTTCTCCCGCACCGGAGAAAGCGTGCTGACCATCACGACCAGAGAGAGCTGCAAGAAGCTGTGGGACGCGCTCGGCGATCAGGAGATTACATTCTCCATCAAAAGGCGCGTCATCCCCCGAAGCCTCAACGCGAACAACTACGCATGGTCGCTGATTGAGAAACTGGCCGTCGCGGTGAAGTCGGACAAGGACTCCGTTTACGAGGAAATGCTCCGACGCTACGGCACCGGCGAGACATACACCGACGAGGCCGGAAACGAGTGCAAGGTACTGTTTTCTCTGCGGGAGGGCGTCCCTCCCGCGCTGGTGGCGCGGCACTACGCCGAAACTGGCGTCGGTTATGTCGAGGGGAAGAAGTTCATTCATTACCGGGCGATCAAAGGCACCAGCGAATATTCCACGAAAGAAATGAGCGTCTTTCTGGACGGCATCATTTCCGAGTGCCAGGAGGTCGGCATCGAAACCGACACCCCCGAGCAGATCGCCAGATACAAGGAGGCATGGCATCCGTGAGGAAAGTTTATTGCGACTACTGCGGTCGAGAGACTGAGTATGTCGACAGCAAGGTCATCTACGGCAAGAGCTACGGCAAAATCTATCTCTGCCGGAACTGCATGGCATACGTCGGTGTGCATAAGGGGACGGATAAGCCCCTCGGCCGCCTTGCCAATGCGGAGCTGCGGAACTGGAAAAAGGCTGCACACGCCGTATTTGACCCTCTGTGGAAGTATGGCCGCTTTCGAGGCCATCGCAACGCGGCCTATGCGTGGCTTGCTCAGAAGATGGGCTTGCCCGTGGAGAAGACCCACATCGGAATGTTTGATGTCGGCCAGTGCCGCAAGGCCATCGAAATCATTGAGAAAGAAACGAAAGGAGACCGTTATGGAAGATACCAAAAAGACCCCAGCTGAGCTGGTCGCTGACCTGATGCTTGACCCCGGCTTTGTCCTCGTTCCGCAGGATCGCTACGAGGAGCTGATCCGCGCCGAAACTGAGCGTGATGTGCTGGAAGCGACCATCAAGGGTGAGAACAGCTACAATGTCGAAAGAGTTCTCGACGCCATTCAGCAGGCGCGCAGTGCGCTGTACCGCATGAAGATGTTGGTGCTGCGAAACGCTGACGAGCCGGAGGCCACGGCCGATGCTGAATAAGATCATCGTCATGGGTCGATTGACCCGCGACCCAGAGTTGCGGCGTACGCAGTCCGGTCTTTCTGTGACCAGCTTCTCCGTCGCCTGCGACCGCGATTTCAAAAGCCAGTCCGGGGAAAAGGAAACGGATTTCATCGACATCGTTGCCTGGCGCCAGACCGCTGAATTCGTCTGCAAATATTTCAGCAAGGGCCGTATGGCGGTCGTTGAGGGGCGGCTGCAGATCCGCGACTGGCAGGACAACAATGGCAACAAGCGCCGATCCGCCGAGATTGTAGCCGACAATGTTTACTTTGGGGATTCCAAACGTGACGGTGACGGCGGCGGTTATCCGCAAGGTAGTTATGCTCCGCAGGGAGGCTATCCCCAGCAGGGGCCGAGCTACGGTGCGCCGGGCGGCTCCTCCTATGGCGCGTCCTCCGGAGGCTATCCTGCGTCGGATTACGGCGGTGACTTTGCGGAAGTCAGTGAGGACGACGGCGAGCTTCCGTTCTGATATGGTCGCCCGGGAAACCGGGCGACAGCCCACCGAAGGAGGTGAAAACTATGGCGAGCTATCGGAATATCAGCATGGACTTTTGGACGGACAGCAAGGTCGTCGATGACTTTACGCCCGAGGATCGGTACATCTATCTCTACTGCATGACCAATCCGCACACCAATCTCTGCGGCTGTTACGAGGTCAGCATCAAGCAAATTGCCAACGAGACAGGGTACAACAACGATACCGTGGAACGCCTGCTGAAACGCCTGGATAGCGCGCACAATGTCATTCGGTACAGCGCGCAGACCAAGGAGCTGCTGATCCTTAACTGGTGTCGATACAACTGGTCGACGTCCGAAAAGCTCAACAAGCCGCTGCTGGGCGAGATTCGCAAGGTCAAGAACGATCGTTTCCGCGAGTACCTGGCAGCGCGCTACAACGAGCGCTCTACCGTAACGGCGCAGTATAACGCTGCAGAAGATAACCGCCCCGAGGACCCCCGCCATAAGCACGGCGCGCATGGATGGGTGCGGCTCACCGAAGAGGAATACGCCCGGCTGATCGACGACCTCGGCGAAGAAGAGTTGACGCGCTGCATCGACTACATAGACGAGTCCGCTCAAATGCACGGCAACAAGAACAAGTGGCGCGACTGGAATCTTGTCATTCGGAAGTGCAGCCGTGAACGCTGGGGCATCCGTGGCGGCAACGGCAGCCGGCCGAGCGCCAGCGGGAGCGCTATGGACGACCTGCAGCAGCTCCACCAGATGTACGCCAGAGAGGAAAGCCTATGACGCACAAGGAAATGAGCGAGATATTCGCCGTGATGCTCCTTGCCTATCCGAATGCAGAGGTTTTCAAGGGCGGCATCGCAAAGCTCGGCCCCACCATCAATCTGTGGGTGACCTGCTTGCCGGAGATCGACTTCTGGACGGGGCAGCAGGCTGTTGTAAAGTTGGTGCGCGAGTGTAAATTCCCGCCGACTATCGCAGAATTCAAGGAAAAAGCCGAAAAGGTGCAGGCCGAAGTGAGGGCGCGGATTGACCAGGCGTGGAATTACCTCAAGCTCGATATGGGCCTTGGGAAAACGCCGGAGGAGGCTGTGGCAAGATTGCCGGAGGGAACGGATATCAGGCGCGTCATTGAGGCTATGGGTGGCCCCTCTCGGTTGATTGCAACAGGAGAGCGCACCTTTGGCGACGGCACCGTAAAGACATACGAGTATTACAACTACGACGGTTTCAAGTCCGCATATGAAACGATCATCCGGCAGACAAGCGCGCTCAACAGCGGGCCGCGCAAAGCGGTCGGGCCGGGCATGAAGCAGATAGGAGGGAAAACATGAAACGAAGAAGAAAAAGGAGGGCTTCGCCGGCGCCGCTTATCTGCCTGCTCGCAGTTTTAGCCTGCATCGTAGCTCTCCGCATTAGTGTCAGCGAGGAAACCGCAGCGTCAGCACAAATGACCGGCAAGTTAGAAAACCCAGCAACGACAGCACCTGTCAGGCTTTTAGAGGTAGAAAAGACCGAGGCTGAGCAAGTTACCTGGGCCGAAGATCGTCCCGCCCGTGCAGCTCGGTATGTCAACATCGAAATGACTGACGAGGAGCTGGCAGAGCTGGCTGCGGTCGTATTCCTCGAAGCCGGCAATCAGAGCGCCGAGGGGCAGCAGGCCGTTGTCGAAGTCGTTTTCAACCGCGTGCTGCACTCCGCTTTCCCGGACTCAGTACACGATGTGCTGCACCAAGGAGAGGACGGCGATGTTCCCCAGTTCTCCACCATCTACGCGGTCAGCACCGCGACGCCGACGCAAGCGCAGTATGACGCCATCAACGGCGCTCTGTATGGAGACACGATCCTTGACGCCGACGTGGTTTTCTTCTCCCGCAATGGAGAGAACGACCGCGTATGGGGGCAGATCGGAGATCACGTCTTCTGCCGCGAATACATCTGGAGGTAACGAGCATGACGCGAAAGAGATTTCGGCAAGCCTGCGGCATCATCGCCGCGCTCGGCTTCCTCCTGGTCCTCGGAACTGCCGGCGCCAGCGATCGCGACCTTATCCCCATGAGCCAGATACTCCGGCAAGGTTGCATCGGGCTGGGAATGTTCGCCGGTGGGCTATGGTTGGGAGGGTATCTCTCATGACTGTGAAGAAAGACCCGAAGCGCCAGCTGCTCGGCAAGATCGCAAAAGCCCGCGGCAAGCAGTTTGAGAGCCGCATCGACGATTCCTTTGCCTACTACGCACAGAAAGGCTTTGCGATCATCGAAAAGACGCCGGAGCCGATGCACCCCACGAAAAATCTCGGCAATGGCAAGTTCATCGCCTACTACGAAAAGCAGGCACAGCCGGACTATAAAGGCACCATCAAGGGCGGTAGGACGGTCATGTTCGAGGCGAAATTCACCGCCGCCGACCGAATGGAGCAGAGCCGCGTCCTCCAGAGCCAACAGGACTATATGGACAGGCATCAGGCGCTCGGCGCTCGCTGCTTTGTCATCGCCGGTTTCAGTTCCGGCATGGTCTATTGCGTCCCCTGGGACATCTGGAAGACCATGAAAGACCACTTCGGCCGCAAGTATGTGACGGAGGCCGACTTGGAGAAATATCAAGTGCAGACGGCGTGGAATGGCACGCTGCTCCTGCTCAACTGAATTGAAAGGAGTTACCACCATGAGCGAAATTTCCATGTATGAAGCCCAAAAGAAGAAGATGCAGGGCCTGTGCGATGAGCACGATCTCGTCTATCGCTTTGAAAAAGACAGATACCCCATCATCTTTACCATCAAGCCCGTACAGGGCATGGACGCGCAGATTTCCATGTTGGAGAACGTCGAGGAGGTCGGCTACCGCAGCCCCGACGCCTCCATGTCCTGGATCTTCGAGGACGGCGGTCTGGACACGAAGGTAACGGGCGGCACCTTTACCATCAGCAAGACGCTCCGCACCAAGATTGAGTCCATTCTGGTGAAGATGATTACCTACTGGCAGCAGTATTTCTTCCGCGATGTGCTGGAAAAGAACGCATTGCGCAGCGGCCTCATGCCGGTCATTGACGAGGACGAGGCTGGCGATACCGACGAGGAGCCGGAGGACGAGGGGGATATGCAGGGCGAGGATGGCCCCGAGGTTGACCTGGACGACCCCGACATTCAGCAGGCCATTACCATTGTTCGGGCAGAGAATAAAGCGACTGTGGGGCTGTTGCAACGCCGTATGAGCGTTGGTTACGCAAAGGCTGCGCGCCTGATTGACGCACTGGAGGAGCTTGGTGTCGTCGGTCCGTATAACGGCTCCGATGGCCGTGAGGTCCTCCCTGCCGACGAGCCTGACGACACGGAAGGCGGTGAAGATTGATGCCGGCTGTAAATGCCAATAAGCATACCGCGCACGACCTGCAGCTTGCCGGTCAGATGCGCCGCGAGGATTACAAGACAATCAAGCACATGGACAAGGCAACGCTTGCGGCCTACCTCAGCCGCGTGTGGAAACGCGGGTATGACGCCGGGTATCAAGCCGCCGTTAAGTCGGTCGCTCCGCAGCTGCGCGAAGCCGCAGAACTGAAAGCGGCGGGCAAGGAGGGCTAAGTCATGGGAAACGCCCTGCGGCACGTCAGAGGGGAAAGCCAGAAGAATATTGTCCGCTTCATAGAAGGGCTGAGCGGAAAGTATTCCCGCTGGGACATCTGGCAGGACTTCATCATCATGCCGGCCATTGCAATCGCCAACACGATGGGAGGCCCGCAGGTCAAGGCCAGAGAGGGAATATACCGCAGCCGCGCAGAGAAGTATTCCGCTAAGGAGCTGGAAGTCTTTGCGGATATGCTGTTCGAGGTTGTAGCCGAACTGGAACGCGACCAGGAGCAGGATTTCCTTGGTGAGCTTTTTATGGCGCTCGGCCTTGGGAACGAATGGAAAGGACAATTCTTCACTCCGTACGATATCTGCAGGGCGATGTCCGCAATCACCTATGGCCCCGATATGGCGGCGCGGATAGAAAAGCAGGGTTGGATATCCGTGAGCGATCCCGCCTGCGGCGCTGGCGCGCTGCTGATCGCATTTGCCAACGAGTGCCGGAGACAGCACATCAACTATCAGACTTCGGTGTTGTTCGTGGCGCAGGACATAGACTTTCTTGCCGGGTGTATGTGTTACATCCAACTTAGCTTGCTCGGCTGCCCCGGCTATGTTGTCATTGATGACTCCATCGTGCGGCCGACTACCAGTTATGATGCTCACGGCCTGCTGCCAAAGGACGGCCCGCAGGTTTGGTACACGCCAATGTATTTCCGCGATGTCTGGCACTACCGCCGCATCGGGGCGCAAATGGATATCCTGTTTCGGAACGCGGCAGAGCAGGTACCGGCAGAGCCGCCGGCGCCTGCCGCGCCGCTGGAACAATCTCAACCGCTGGCGGAAACGAAAACCGGCCAGCTCACTCTATTTTGATGGGAGGGAACGGAATGCGGCAGCCGCCGCCTCTCGGGAGCCGGACATGGAAGCCCGAGGAAGAAGATTATTTGATGGAAAAGTGGGGGCAGATTTCTGTTCCGGCCATCGCAAAGAAACTCAATCGTACTACAAACGCCGTCAAGGTCAAAGCTCAGCGTCTGGGTTTAGGCGCGGTATTGATGGCCGGCGAGTATGTCACTCTAAATCAACTCCTGCTGGCGGTGAACGGAGGAAGCAGCTCCTACGGCTACAAGATGAAAAGCTGGGTCGAAAATCGCGGCTTGCCCGTCCACACAAAAAAAGTCAACCGCTGCAGCTTTCGTGTGGTCTACATTGAGGAGTTCTGGGAGTGGGCCGAGCGATACCGCAGCTTCATCGACTTTTCCAAGATGGAGCCGTTGGCGCTCGGTGAGGAGCCGGGCTGGGTAGCCGAGCAGCGCAAGAAAGACTTTGAGGCATACGCCATTCAGAGGAAAGACCCGTGGGGAGAGGACGAGGACTCTCGGCTGAAGATGCTACTCAGTAAGCACAGGTACTCATGGGCGGAAATTTCCGAGATGATGCATCGTTCTCACGGTGCGATCGCGCGCCGTTGCCGTGACCTCGGCATCAAGGATCGCCCCGTTTCGATGGAGCTGACCGGCAAGCGTGGCACATGGACCAGCGAGGATTTTGAAATACTGGCAGACGGCATCCGCCACGGCGACAGCTACGCTGCCATAGGCAAGGCGGTCGGCCGTTCCGAAAAGTGCGTCCGATCCAAGGTCTACAACGATTATCTGACCGAGAACGCCGACAAGGTGCGGGAAATGCTCGGTGATGGCGCGTGGGGGCACGGTGCGCCGGAAATGGACGTCCGTCATGGCTTCTATATCTCCCGCACCCGCCATCAGGTCAGGCGCGACCTATCCGCGCTGGCAACGGTCCTTCGTAAGCGCATGAACGATCTCGGCTATGATCCTTACTGGCAGCGGTTTATGTGCATGAATTGGGACGACATTGGCGGATGCTCCGCAGGGTGTACGGATTGCGACAGCTGCACAGCATTCCGGCGTATTCAGCCTCAGTATTGCGCACGGTGCGGCGGCACCTTCTACGAGCGCAAGGAAAACCGCTTCTGTGCGGCCTGCCGCACCGCGAGGAAGAAGCAGGCTCAGCGGCACTGGTGCCGCGTGAACGGCATGAGTCGAAAATAATAAACTGTCCCAGCCGAGGGGCAAAGCTCGGCGTAAGAAAGGAGCGTTTTATGGCAGAAATCAAGTACATTCCGGTCAGTAAACTGTGGGGGCATCCCGATAACCCCCGTAAGGACCTGGGCGATGTGACCGAGCTGGCCGAGAGCATTAAGGTCAACGGCGTACTCCAAAACCTCACCGTTGTTCCGCTGATCGGGGAAATCACAAAGAAGTGGGACGGAGAAAGCTACCGCGTCATCATCGGCCACCGCCGTCTTGCGGCCGCAAAGCTGGCCGGTCTGGAAGATCTCCCCTGCGTCGTGGTCGAGATGTCGGAGCGGGAGCAGCTGAGTACAATGCTCACGGAGAATATGCAGCGGTCCGATCTGACGGTCTACGAGCAGGCGCAGGGCTTCCAGATGATGCTTGACATGGGCGATACCGTCGAGGACATCGCGGAAAAGTCCGGCTTTTCCGCCACCACCGTCCGGCGCCGTGTGAAGCTCCTGGAGCTGGATAAGGACAAATTCAAGAAGTCCGAGGAGCGCGGTGTCAGCCTTTTCGAGTACATGGAGCTGGACAAGCTGAAAAGCCCGGAGCGCAAGAATGAAATGCTTGATTACATCGGCACCGAGAACTTCAAGTACAAGCTGAAACAAGCCATCAATGATGAAGCTGCAGAGGCGCGCAAAGCCCTATGGGTAGAGCAGTTGAGTACCTTTGCGACGCAGATCACCGACAAGACCGGCTATAAGAGAGTCAATAGCTTCTACACCAATGGAGAAGTCAAAGTGGATCGCCCGGAGGATGCTGATACCATTGAGTATTTCTTCTTCGTCGAAACATGGGGCTATATTGTGCTGATGGTCAAGGATGCGCCTACCACCCTTACCCCGGAGGAAGAAGCGAAAGAGCGCGAGGAGCAGTTGAAGCAGGAGCGAAAGGATGCCGCAGCAAAGGCGCTGTCCGAAGCAACCGCCCGCGCCTATGAGCTTCGTGCCGACTTCGTGGCTACCGTTTCTGCAGCCGCCATCAAAAAGCGCCTTGCGGACATCGTGGCGCTGTGGGCCTACGCCGAATACTGGGACGATACCGGTTGGCTCACTGAAGAGGAGATCGCGCAAGCTACCGGCGCCGAGACCCTTGCCGAAGATGACGAGGACGGCGAGGACGATGCCGCATTTACGCTCCAGGCCGTGACCGACGCGATCGGCAAGACGCCTGAAAAGGCGCTCCTGCGAATGATCTATGCGCGCCTGGGTGACGGAAAGTCCGAGGGCTATTTCCGCAGCTACTGGAACAGCTACACCATGGAGCATGAGGAAAACGAGAAGTTGGACCGCATCTATGCGTTGCTCGTCAAGCTGGGCTACGAGATGTCCGACGATGAAAAGGCGCTTCAGGACGGAACACATGAGCTTTTCGGGGAGGCGACCGGCGAATGAGAGCATCTACCTGCAAAGGCTGCGGCGCGGCTATCGTCTGGATCAGAACACCCGGCGGGAAGTCCATGCCGTGTGACGCCACCCCGCGCTATTACATCGAAAAGCCCCGCTCCGGCAGTAAAAAGATTGTCACGCCTAACGGCGATGTCATTTCCTGCGAGTACACGGAAGATCCGCACAAGGCCACCGGCACCGGCTTCGCTCCCCACTGGGGGAGCTGCCGGGCGGCAGGCAGCTTCAAATCGAGGGAGGAACACAATGGATAAGCTGATATGGTACGATTCCGATGGGCGCATCAACTGCCGCCGTGGGTATGAGGTTGCACTGGCGCGACTTGCCTCCTACGAAGCAACGGGCATGATGCCTGACGAGATCGTAAAGATGGGCATGGCCTATGAGGATAGCAAGCGATATTCCGGCCGGCTCGAATTGAAACTGAATGCCACAGCAAAACAGATACCCAGATGGATCCCCGTGACGGAGCGTCTGCCGGAAGACCGTAGCGATGTCCTCGTTGTCGCGTACTGGCACGAAAGATGGGGTGTCTATATGGGCTGGTGCGCTCCTGAGCGGGCGAAATGGAGCGTCCATGCCGGTATCGGAGATAGAAGCGATGTTGCAGTTGCCTATTGGATGCCGCTGCCGGAACCGCCGAAGGAGGCCAGCCGAAATGATTGATACCGGAGATCTCACCATGTATTGCCATTGGGATAAGGGCTTGGTCTGCAAGAAGGAGTTTTACTGCGATACCTGCGAACACCAGCCCGCCGCCGATGATAAGGAAAACGGCAAGGCCGAGCCGATACACATTCGCTGGGCTGAGGATTATTGGAGCGGCAGATATCCCGAATGCCCCTCCTGCGGGAATATGCCGTACAGCTTGGAGCGGTGTGTCTTCTGCGGTCAAAGGTTTCTGCCCGACGCGCTTACGGAGGAATGGGGCAAGCCGCCGGAGGAAGTTCGCATGGACTGCCCCTCCTGTGGAGGAAAGAGCACGATGGTCGGGGCAAGGGCGCGCAGTAACGGACACTTTCACGGGCAATGCACAGCCTGTGGGTGCGTGGTGATGGAATGAAAAGGAGCTTCTATGGAACGATTTGAAGAACTGCTCGATTACATAAACGAGCTGAACAGCAGCGGCCGCATTCCGTATGAGGACTATAGCCGCCTTTACGATTTGGCTTCCGAGTTGGTCGATGTCGTTTTTGAACTTGATGCCGCAAAGACCGACATTGCCGCCCTGCTCTGGTTGAACGGCAATTGCGAATACTGTGCGCATGGCAGAAAAGAAGAGTTCAGCGGCGCCAACCGTTGGCATTGTGCGCTGGGGAACGGGGTTGACTGCAAAGCGGAATGGCGAGGAGAATCGACCACGGTACGGACCACCCCAAAGGCCGAGCCCCCAGAAAGCCCGACTTCGACTCGTGCAAAGCCGAGCCGCGCGGAGCGCCTTTTCGGACCGAAAGAAACATGGGCGATCCCGGACGAGCCTGCGGTGGAAGCGGAGCCGGGGGTGTACAAAGGCTTTCTGCTTATCAAGTGCGCGCACTGCGGGGAACTGCGTGGCTTTTGTGCCAAACAGCCCATCTCGTCTTATCGGTGCGCGACCTGCGAGGGAGAAACGCCGCTGCACGATCTCACATCGGCGCACATCCGCTGCAAGTGCGGAAAGAGATTCAAGTATCGGACAAATATGGAGGAAGACACTTTCACCTACAGCTGCCTTTCCTGTGGTGCGCCGGTCGATCTGGCATACAACAAGAAAGCGCACGCTTATCAGACGGTGCGGTGATGCTCATTATCACCGTTCATGTCAACGCTCCGGTAGGACAGGCCATCGGCATAAAAGAGCAGATTGCGCAGGACCTAGAGCGGTACGGAGATACCCGCGTGGTATCGGTGGAGGCAGTGCAGCCCACATACCGGCAAATGCAGATCGGCGAGACCGACAACCGGCAGGGCGGCAAGAGGAAGTAAGGACAGATTGGGGTGAGCTATTACGACGCTTTCAGAGTTGAATCAGCACTTCGAGCTGATAGAGAAATTGGCAAGGGCAAGGGAGATGCTACAGTCCTTGCGTGACGCGGCTTGCCCCGGCGCGGCTGCCCTCACAGGTATGCCGCATACTCCCGGCATAAAGGATAAGGTCGGCGACCTCGCGGCTGAGATCGTGGACATGGATGCGCGTGTCGGCTTTCTGGAGGAAGAGGTCAAGGCCAGCGAGGAACAGATCATGCCGTTCATTCAAGGCATCGACGACGACCAGACGCGCCTGATCTTCCGGCTGCGCTTTCTGCGCGGCCTCGCATGGAAAGAGGTTGCGCAGGTCCTCGGACGATATTACACAGGGAAAAGCGTAAGCGATATGTGTTACAAGTACCTGCGAGACATAGAACAGAGCGGAGACTGAGGGCGTGAGACTGCAACAAAAGGAATGTAGCTACGTCAAAGTAGATGCATCTGCACTAATCCCGTGGTATTGTTAGACTCGTAAAATCCTACATAAGCCAGGCGGCCATCCCTCGCGGGGTGGCCGTCATTCGTATGGGAAGGAGGTTGAGGCCTGCGCGTTACTCCTTGCGCGCTGGTCATGCACCGGGTCCGATGTTCGCCAGCAGAGGGCAGCGGTGACATCATAAAAGGAGATTTCCAAAATGTTCGGAATTGTCATTCTGGCCGTCTATGCGGTGCTGATGATCGGTGTCACGCTGATGTTCACCCGAAAGACGACCGACGCAGAGGGCTTCCATGTGGCGGACCGGCGCATCGGCTCGGCGATTGCCGCCATGAGCATCGCCGCCACTTGGATTTGGGCGCCCTCATTGTTCACTTCCTCAGAGATGGCCTATACGCGCGGCATCCCGGGGATGTTCTGGTTTACGGTACCGAATGTGCTGTGCCTGATCCTGTTTATCCCCTTCGCAAAAAGGATTCGGGCGCAGTACCCGGAGGGCATCACCTTGACCGGCTACATGGCGGAGCGCTATCACTCCGGCAAGGTCAAGGGTGTCTACTCCTTCCAGCTCGGCGCGCTGGCCGTTCTCTCAACGGCGGTGCAGCTGCTCGCCGGAGGAAAGACGCTGGCCCTCATTACGGGACTGCCGTTCTGGAGCATGACGCTCGCCCTGGCAGCTATCGCATATTCCTACTCCCGCTTCTCCGGGCTGAAGGCCTCCATCATCACCGATGTCGTCCAGCTGGGCATTATCCTCATGGGCGGCGCTCTGCTGGTCGTCCTGAGCCTTCGCATGACCGGCGGCTTTGATACGGTGCTGGCTGGCCTTGGCTCCATCTCCGGGGAATATACCTCCCTCACCTCTGCCACCGGCATTGAAGTTCTGTTGGGCTACGGCCTGCCGATGGCTATTGGCTTGATTTCCGGCCCGTTCGGGGATCAATGCTTCTGGCAGAGAGCTTTCGCAATCCGGCGTGACCGCATCGGCAGATCCTTCTTTGCCGGCGCGCTTCTATTTGCGCTGGTGCCGCTCTGCATGGGGACGGTCGGCTTCCTCGCCGCAGGCTCTGGCTTCGTGGCCAGCGACACAGGCATGGTCAACTTTGAATTCGTTTCATCACTGCTTCCTACATGGGTGCTGGTACCGTTCCTGTTTATGATTATCTCTGGCCTGCTCTCCACAGTGGATAGCAACCTTTGCGCGGCAGCGTCGCTCACGACAGACTGGCTCGGCATTGGGAAGGACACGGTACAGACTTCGCGCCGCACAATGCTTTGCCTGCTGATCGTGGCTATCGCCATCGCCAATATTCCCGGTCTGACAGTGACATACCTGTTCCTGTTCTACGGAACGCTCCGCGCTTCGACGCTGCTGCCGACGGTCATGACGCTGCTCGGTAAGAAGCTGACAGGCAAGGGCGTTTTCGCCGGTGTGCTGACCGCGCTGTGTGTCGGTCTTCCGATTTTTGCCTATGGCAATCTTGCCGGCATTCCCGCTGTAAAAGCGGCGGGTAGTCTGACGACCGTGCTGTCCAGCGGACTTGTGGCTGTCATCGCATCGAGAAAGGCGGTGAAGGCATGAGCATCGGGAGGAAGCAGAGCATCGACAACAGCGCATGGCTGGAAGCCGTTGCAACAATCGAGGACGCCGTTTCCCGTGAGGAGCTGGACGCTTTGACCGCTGCGGCCGTTGCTGACATCAAAGCCCATACGGAGGGCAAGGCTGCGGCCTATGCGTGGAGCGCTGGTAAGGACAGCATTGTCCTTGGCAAACTGTGCGAAGCAGCTGGCGTCACCGACTGCATGATCGGCGTGTGCGACCTGGAATACCCCGCCTTTGCCGCGTGGATCGAGGAGCACAAGCCGGCAGGCTGCGAAGTCATCAACACGCATCAGGATATCGACTGGCTGGCGAAGCATCAAGAGATGCTTTTCCCTAAGGACTCCGCCGCGGCCGGACGATGGTTTTCTATCGTGCAGCACCGAGCGCAGCGTGAATACTTCAAGGCGCACGAGCTGGATGTCATCATTCTCGGCCGTCGCCGTGCGGACGGCAATTATGTCGGTCGCAACAGCAATATCTATACCGATGGCAAAGGTGTGACGCGATTCAGCCCGATCGCGGCGTGGAAGCATGAGCACATCCTTGCCTATATTCACTACCATAAGCTCCCGCTTCCGCCGATCTACGGCTGGAAGAACGGATATCTGTGCGGCACTCACCCGTGGCCCGCTCGCCAATGGACGGGCAGCATTGAGAACGGTTGGCGTGAGGTCTACGATATCGACCCCGGCATCGTCCTTGCGGCGGCTGAAAAGATCGACAGCGCTCGCGCCTTCTTGAAGGGGGTGCAGGCATGAAGGTCATAAAGAAGCCTCTGACCGAGCTGCGGCGACCGGATCGGAATGTCCGAATGCACACCGACAAGCAGCTGAAAGAGTTCCGCCGTTCTGTCGAAATGTTCGGTCAGATCCGCCCCATCGTGGTCGACGAGGACGGCGTTATTCTCGCTGGAAACGGCTTGTATGAAACGCTGCTGTCCCTCGGCCGCACAGAGGCGGACTGCTATGTCGTGTCCGGACTGACTGAGGCGGAGAAGAAAAAGCTCATGCTGGCCGATAACCGCGTCTTTGACTTGGGCGTTGACGATCTGGCCGCGCTGGACGCTTTTATCCTTGAGCTGAAAGACGACCTGGACATTCCCGGCTACGAAGAGGATCTTCTCCGGGCGATGGTGATGGAGGCTGACGAAGCCAGCGACGCCCTGCTTGAGTACGGCACCATTGAACCGGAGCAGGCTGCGGCCATCACCGAGACGCGCGAGAAATACGCCGCCCGGGAAGAAGCTGCTGCGGCGCAGGCTGAGGAAGTCGCACCCGCACAGAGCGGCACGGCGTCTTCCACCGAGCCCGCTAAGAGGTTTATCCTCTGCCCGAAATGTGGTGAGCGGATATGGCTGTAAAGCGCATCAGCTCAGACATCGACGTTGTGACTGCGGCGCGCCAGCGGATCAAGAATGTATTTTCCAACGGCGTCCCCGTATACCTCTCGTTTTCCGGCGGCAAGGACAGCATCGTTCTTGCCGACCTGACCTATAAGCTGATCCAGGCCGGAGAGATCAATCCCTCGCAATTGACCGTCCTTTTCGTGGACGAGGAGGCGATCTTCGATTCCATTGAAGCGACGACCAAGGCATGGCGGAAGAAATTCCTGCTTGCTGGCGCCAAGTTTCAATGGTGGTGCATCGAGGTCAAGCATTTTAGTTGCCTCAATGAACTGTCCAGCGATGAAACCTTCGTCTGCTGGGATCGGCGCAAGCGCGATGTCTGGGTGCGGCAGCCGCCGCCCTTTGCCATCCGTAATCACCCGCAGCTCCGGCCAAGGATCGACAACTACCAATCCTTCCTGCCCCGCGTGACGATGGACGGCATCATGATCACCGGCGTCCGCGCGGCAGAGTCCATTCAGCGGCTCCAATACATGGCGGCTCTGAATATGGGCGCAAAGGGCATCACCGGCACGAACACCATCTATCCCATCTACGACTGGAAGACGGCGGATGTCTGGCTGTACCTGCGAGACCAGCGCATCGAAGTCCCCGAGGTCTATCTGCAGATGTATCAGGTCGGCGTCAATCGGAATCAGCTGCGCGTGTCGCAGTTCTTCTCTGTTGATACCGTACCCGTGCTGGTACACCTGGGCGAATATGACCCGTCGCTCATGGAGCGCGTCCTCCGGCGTGAGCCGAACGCCTACCTTGCCATGCTGTACTGGGACAGCGAAATGTTCCACCGTACCACAAGGAAGCGCCGGGAGCTGGAGGGAGAGGACACCAAGGACTACCGTGCGCTCCTGAAGGAGATGCTGTTCGTCCGCCCGGGAGACTTCTTCAACACGGAGCATAAGCGCAAGATCGCTAAGCAGTACCGCAAGATGTTCATTCAGATGGACGGAATGGCGCGGCCGCGCGACTACAAGAAAATGTACGGCGGTCTGACTGCTGGCGATCCAAAGCTCCGCACCCTACGCGCCATCTATCAGGACATATCCTGCGCCTACGCCGATTATGCCAAGCGCTTCCGGAAGGGAGGTGAGGCAAATGGCTGACGCGGATCTGTTCGCCCCGTTATCCTCCCTGCAATGGGTAGACCGGGAACAGCTCAAGCCAAATGACTACAACCCCAACAAGGTCAACCGTGAGAATCTGAAACTGCTGGTGCAATCGATCATGACCAATGGCTGGACGCTTCCCATCGTTGTGCGTCCCGACTACACCATCATCGACGGCTTTCACCGCTGGACCGTGGCCGGAGAGGAGCCGCTGCACACCATGCTCAAAGGCAAGGTGCCGGTGGTGATCGTGCGACATGATGACGCGACCGAGGATATTTACGGCACCGTCACACACAACCGCGCTCGCGGTACACATCTGCTTGAGCCGATGAAAGCCATCGTAAAGCGGCTGCTGGACGAGGGCAAGTCCGTTCAGGAGATCGGCAAACAGCTCGGAATGAAACCCGAAGAAGTATTCCGGCTCTCTGATTTCTCGCGTGATGACTTCCTCGGCATGATGACCAAGGGCGTTAAGGGGTATAGCCATGCGGAATTGCTGACGAAGTTATAACACAATACCACAGCCAGGCGCATACATCGCACGAGAGCGGCGTATCTGCGTCTGGCTGTGTTGCTCCCTCCCCCTCTCGGCATCGTCGCGCTGAGGGCGGGGAAATGCGTTGCAACAGGCGACGACGGCAAAAGGTACTGTGACGACCCCCGCCCCACACGCCGCGGGCTCGCCGACCCCGAAAAAAGCGTAGTTACCAAGTAGAAAATTGGGCATTTCGTTACGCTTCCCCGTTTGATTTTGGTGCAAAGTTCGGCACCTGCGGCGGTATCTGCCGCAATATCTCTGTTTTGCTTTATCACTTCCGGGTGGAAACGCCCGGAAGTTTGATAAAGGTTTCACGCCTCCTGTAAATATAAGACCACAACAGGGTAAGGGTCTCGCCTGTAGCTGCTGGTACCAGCTGCGGGCGCTCCGGTGCAATTCCGGTGAGCCCTGTATTGCTGATACGCTCTGTAAAAAAAGAAAACCCCAACCGTTGCAGCGGTCAGGGTTTTGCATCCTCCATAGGAAGGGCAACGCATTTTAACTTGTTTTGACGTGTTTTGATGCGTCTCGTTTTACTTTAGCATATCTTGTGAGCAATTGCAAGCATGCAGAAAGGGGAGACGCGCAATGTCTGACCGTATGCAAAAAATCACAGACGAGAGCGAGGTCAGCACAACGGAGCTGGCGACGGTGCTGGGCGTGTCTGCCCGGCGGGTGCAGCAGATGGCGCAGGACGGTACGATGCCGACCTGCCGCAAGGGCTGCTTCCGGCTGGCCGAATCCGTCCAGCGGTATGTTAAGTTCCTGTCTGACGGCCCGATGGACGAAGAGGATAAGAAGCTGGAGAAGACCCGCCGCGTGGCGGAGACGACAATGAAGGCATCCAAGGCCACCATCGCCAAGCTGGAGGCCGAGGAGCTGAAAGGCACCATGCACCGTGCGGAGGACGTTGCCGCGCTGACGGAGGATCTTGTCTACACCATTCGCGGCGCGCTCAATGCGCTGCCGGGGCGGCTGGCCGTCGATGTAGCGGCTGTGTCCACGCCCGCCGAGGCGTCCGAGGTTATCCGCAAAGAGGTCAGCAAGGTCATGCGGGAGCTGGCCGGGTATCACTACGACCCCAAGAAATACGAGGAGCGCGTGAGAGAGCGGCGCGACTGGTCGGAGCGTGACAGCGATGACGAGTAGGCTCGCTGCCGTCCGGCTGAACAAGGTCATCGCCAAGGCGATGGCCGGTATGCTCCCGCCGGACGACCTGACCGTGACCGAATGGGCGGAGCAGAATCGCCGCCTGTCGGCCGAGAGTGCCGCAGAGCCCGGACCGTGGCGCACCGAGCGCACCCCCTATCTCCGTGAGCCGATGAACGCATGGACCGACCCAAAGATACGGCACATCGTCATGGTGGCCGCGTCCCAGGTCGGCAAGTCTGAATTTCTCAATAACTGCATCGGCTATGTGATCGACCAGGACCCTGGCTCGATCCTGTTTGTCCACCCTACCACCATTGACGCAAAGGAGTATTCCAAGCTCCGCATCGCGCCGATGATCCGCGACTGCCCCACGCTGCGAAAGAAGGTCAGCGACCCCAAGAGCCGGGACAGCGGCAATACCATCCTCCAAAAGACCTACCCCGGAGGCATCCTCACGATGTGCGGCTCCACCGAGGCCCACGCTCTGGCGTCAAAGCCTATCCGCTATGTGCTGGGTGACGAGCGTGACCGCTGGGCGCTGTCTGCTGGTAACGAGGGCGACCCGTGGGATCTGGCGATGGCGCGGCAGACGACATTCTACAACGCGAAAAGCGGTGAGGTGTCCACGCCCACCGTCAAAAACGCCAGCGCCATTGAAGCCTCCTACGCGACAGGCACGATGGAGCGGTGGAAATCCCGCTGCCCTCATTGCGGCGAGTATCACGAGATACAATGGACGGACATCCGCTTTGAGCACGACGAGATCATCGTCGCGGGGAAAAAGACCTACAAGGTCCGCAGCGTCTGCTATGCCTGCCCCGGCTGCGGCTGCATCTCCACCGAGGCGGAAATGAAGCGCGCCCCGGCAAGATGGGAGGCGGACAACCCCGCCGCCTATGAGCAGGGCACGCGCTCGTTCTGGCTGAACGCCTTTGTCAGCCAGTGGGCGAGCTGGGAATCCATCATTCTGAAATACCTGAACGCCATCGGCAGTACCCGCAAGATGCAGGTCGTCTACAACACCTGCTTCGGCGAGCTGTGGGAGGATCGCGGCGACCTGGAGGACGAGGACAGTCTGATGGCGCGCCGGGAGGAATACCCCGCCGAGCTGCCGGAGGGCGTGCTTGTTCTGACGGCCGGCGTCGATACACAGGACGACCGCATGGAATACGAGATCGTCGGCCACGGTCACTTTGGGGAGACCTGGGGCATCGAGAAAGGCATCGTCATGGGACGGCCTGACGACGATGCCGTATGGGCGCAGCTGGACGAGCTGGTATTTGACCGTGTTCTGCGCTTTGAGAACGGCGTGGGGCTGAAAATGTCAATGTCCTTTGTGGACGAGGGCGGACACTTCACACAGGAGGTCCGTATGCAGTGCCGTGCGCGGCTGGGCAAAAAGGTGTTCTGCATCAAGGGTATGCCCGGCAGCGATAAACCCTACACCGCGCCGCCGAAAAAGCAGAAGATCATCATCAAACAGACGACGGTCGGCACCTGCTGGCAGTACCAGATCGGTGTTGACTCCGGCAAGGAGGTCATCATGGACAACCTGCGCGTACAGACGCCGGGCGCGAAATATTGTCACTTCCCCAAGCGGGATGACTACGGCTCCGGCTACTTCACGGGGCTGCTCTCCGAGGTCAAGGTCTACGACCCCAATAAAAAGCAGCCGTGGCAGTGGAAGAAAATCCCCGGCCACGAGCGCAACGAGGCACTGGACTGCCGCAACTACGCGCTGGCGGCGTTCAAGGCGCTTCCTAAGAACCTGGACGAGATAGACAGGCGGCTAAAGGAGGCGGGCGGCGAACGCGCTCCTGCCCCTGTTGCAACGCCTGTCATGCCGCCTCCCGCCGCCAAGCAGAGGCCGAAGCGCAGAAGCGGAAAGAAATACTACGACGATTGGTGAGGTGTCCGATATGGATAAAGTTGAACTGCGGGCGCGGCTGGACTTCTGGCAGAGCGCCCTTTCCAAGCTGCGCGCCGCATATCTGGCCCTTGTGGACGGCGGCGTAAAAAGCTATGTCATCGACGACCGCGAGCTGACGCGCTTCGACCTGCCTGATCTGAAGGACGAGATTGAAGACGCGGAGAAGAAGGTCGATGAGCTTTTAGCGGAGCTGAACGGCCGCAAGCCGAGAAAGGCTTTCGGCATCGTTCCGCGCGACTGGTGACCTTTTTCGTGAGGTCACGAAAATGATACCGGCAAAGCGCCCGAAAGGGCTTTTTGCACAGGCAGCCTGGCGGAGTTTGCTCCTTTCGCCGCCGGGCGGCCTGTTTTTTATTCCGAAAACGGGAGGCGATAAGCATTGAGCAATAAGAAAGACCGCCGCCGCGCAGCCGCGCCGCAGGCGAAGGGGTACAGCGAAGCCGGGGCCAGCTTGACGCGGCGGGCGCTCAAGGGATTTGTTCCGGACAGCGGCGCTCCCAATGAGGACATCAACCGCAACAACGCCACCCTGCGGCAGAGGGCGCGAATGCTCTACATGGCCGCGCCGGTGGCTACGGCGGCGATCAATACCAACCGCACCAAGGTCATCGGGACGGGTCTGACGCTCAAAGCGTCCGTGGACCGCGAGGTGCTGGGCATCTCCCCGGAGGCGGCGAAGAAGTGGCAGCACGCGGCGGAGATGGAATTCCGGCTGTGGGCAGGGAAAAAGCAGAACTGCGACGCGCTGGGCCTGAACAACTTTGAGAGTCTGCAGCAGCTCGCCTTGAAGTCGTGGCTGCTCAGCGGCGACGTGTTCGCACTGGTCAAGCGATACCCGGCAACACCACTAAACCCCTATACCCTGCGGCTGCACATCGTGGAGGCGGACCGCGCCTGCACGCCAAGCGAATATGGCGGCGGTGTCACCATCGGCGGCTTCGTGGAGGGCAAGATCCCAGAGGGAAAGCCTGGCGCAGGCCACAAGGTCTACGACGGCGTGGAGGTGGACAGCAACGGCCGCGTGGTCGCCTATCACATCAGCAACACCTACCCGCACCAGATCACCAGCGAGCCGCAGAAGTGGCAGCGCGTGGAGGCCTACGGCGCCAAGACCGGCCTGCCGAACATTCTCCACATCATGGACAGCGAGCGCCCGGACCAGTACCGCGGTGTTCCGTACCTGGCGCAGGTCATCGAGCCGCTGCTCCAGCTCCGGCGCTATACAGAATCCGAGCTGATGGCGGCGCTGGTGCAAAGTTTCTTCACCGCGTGGATCGAAACGGAGACCGACCCCTCCGATACACCCTTCAACGAGGTAGGCGCAGGAGATATTGCCGGCGTCCCCGCCGAGGTCAACGCGGACGGCGGACCGATGGCGAACAACATCTCCGATGATGACAACGAGTACGAGATGGGACCGGGTACGGTGACGCACCTCGCCCCAGGGGAAAAGGTCAACTTCGGCAATCCGAACATCCCCACCGCTGGCTTTGAGACCTTTGTCAAGACGCTGTGTAAGCTGGTCGGCGCAGCTTTAGAGCTGCCTTACGATGTGCTGATCAAGGAGTTCAACAGCTCCTATTCCGCAAGCCGAGGCGCGCTGCTGGAGGCGTGGGAGGCATTCAAGATGCGCCGGAAGTGGTTTGTGGACGACTTCTGCCAGCCGGTCTATGAGATGTTCCTGGCCGAAGCGGTCGCTCTGGGGCGCATCAACGCCCCCGGCTTCTTCACGGACCCCCTTGTGCGGGAGGCATGGTGCGGCGCGCGCTGGATCGGCCCCGTGCAGGGCAGCCTTGACCCCAAGAAGGAGGCGGAAGCCGCCCTCATGCTGATCGACAACGCCATCAAGACCCACGAGCAGGTCAGCCGCGAAATGAGCGGCGGCGACTGGGAGGAGAACGTGGAGCAGCTGCAGCGTGAAAACGAGCTGCTGACACAGGCAGGAGGCAACAAGGTCACCGTTGTATCGGCATCGCCGAAAGAAGGTGACGGCGATGAAGACTAACTTCGAGCATCTGCAGAGCCTGAATGTGCGGAGCATGGCGCTCGCCATCTGGAACTATGCAAGCGACTACTGCGCCTATTGCCCGAAGAACATGGAGCGCCGCTGCAACGAGAACTGCCGCGCGGGAATCCGCGAGTGGCTGAACAGTCCCTACATTCCGTCAAGCGATATCTGGAAAGAAAAGAGGTAATGCGCATGAGTATTCCGGCAAAGAGAGCTGGGCGAAAGTCTCCCGCCGTCAGCATCTCGAAAAAGGTCTATACGATGGCCACGGTGGACGGCAGTGATGCTGAGATCACCATGTACGGAGACATCTACGAGGAGCAGCCCACGAACTGGTGGGGCGAGCCCGTCGAGGGGCAGTACATCCTGCTCTCCGAGTTTTTGGAGGACCTCAAACAGATCTCCGGCTGCACATCCATCACTATCCGCATGAACAGCTACGGCGGCGACGCCGGCGCGTCCAACATGATCCACAACCGCCTGCGGGAGCTGGCGCGGAACGGCACGAAGCTCACCTGCATCGTGGACGGCGTTGCCATGAGCGGCGGCAGTCTTATCATGTGCGCCTGCGATACGGTCAGGGTCAATCCCTCCAGCCTCGTCATGATCCACAAATGCTGGACCTTCCTGTGGGGCGGCTACAACGCCGACGAGCTGCGGGAACAGGCTACCCAGCAGGAGGCGTGGGACAAGATGCAGATGGAGGTCTACACGCGCAAGACCGGGCTGTCGGCCACGGTGATCTCCCATATGATGGCGGACACGACCTATATGACAGGCCGCGAGGCCATCGACAAGGGCTTTGCGGACGAGCTGATCGAAGACGCGGAGCCGACCAGCATCGCTGCCAGCGCGGACGGGCGCAGCCTGTTTGTGAACGGGCGGCAGATGCACCTTGCCCCCGGCATGTTTGCGCCGGACAACATTCCCACGGTCACACCCGAGGCCTCCGCCCCGGTTGAGACAGATAAAAACAAGCCGGAAGTCACCGGCGATGAAGGAGGAATTTCCATGACTAAGGAAGAGCTCCGGGCGAAGTACCCGGACGAGATCGCCCAGGTGGAGGCCGACGCTCGTGCTTCCGTCGATCACACTGAGGCGGTCAACACCGCGATCCAGGCCGAGCGTGCGCGTATGCAGGAGATCGACGAGATTTCCGGTCTGCTCGACGCGACGGACGTGCAGCAGGCCAAGTACGGCGACAAGCCCTGCTCTGCTGCCGACCTGCTGATGGCAGCGGCCAAGAACGCCGCCAAGCAGGGCAAGAAGTTTCTGACCGATCTGAAAGACGACGGCGAGAAATCCGGCGCCGAGGGCGTTCCTGCAGCCCCTGCCCCCGCAGTCGAAACGCCCGAGGGCGAAGACGGCGAGGAGAACGACACCCCCGAGGCGCGCATGACCAACGCCCGGAGCATGGTCGCTGACCTGCTGGGCAAGAAGAAGGAGGGCTAAGAACATGATCAATCTGAGTGAAAAGCTCGGCGAGATGACCTTTGACGGCCTGATCACCGACATCAAGCCCGCGCCCGAAGTGCGCGGCGGCGTTATCCGCAAGCTGTCTGCTGCGGCCACGCTCAAGCGCGGCACCATCCTTGCCAAGTCCTCCGGCACCGCCGGCGACGGCAAGCTGGTCGTTCTCGGCAGCACGGCCAAGGAAAACGAGACCCTGACCCCCGACTGCATCCTGTGCGACGACATCGACGTCGGCACCGCTGCCGACGAGAAGGTGGCGGTCTACACCGCCGGCTGCTTCGACATCGGCAAGGTGACGGTCTCGGCCAGCTACACCATCACCGAGGGCGATAAGGACAACCTGCGTATGCGCGGCATCGTCTTCAAGGCTGCCGCCGCTGCCAACTAAGGAGGGAATCAACAATGGCTGAACTGAATTTCTTCGATACCTATGTGCTGATGGCGATCACCGAGGAGATCGTTCCTCAGCAAACCTTTTTCCGCGACCGCTACTTCCCCACCGGGGAGCGCGACATCTTCGCCTGCGACAAGGTGCTGACCGAGTACCGCAAGGGCGACCGTAAGATGGCGGCGTTCGTCTCTGCCCGCGCCGGTGATATCCCCATGGACCGCATCGGCTATGCCATCCATGAGTACCAGCCCGCTTTCATCGCGCCGTCCCGTCTGCTGACGCTGGACGACCTGACCAAGCGCGGCTTCGGCGAGGCGATCTACGCCAACAGCACCCCCGCCCAGCGCGCGGCGCGTCTGCAGCTGGACGATCTGACCGACATGGACCGCCGAATCGTGCGCCGCGAGGAGTGGATGTGCGCCCAGACCATGATCAACAACGCCTGCACCATGCAGACCTACATCGACGACAAGACCGAGGGTGAGAAGCTGTATGTCAAGTTCTTCGATGACGCCAGCGACCACACCTATACCGTGGCCACCAAGTGGAACGCCACGGGCGGTGACTTCTTCGGCGATGTGAAGGCCATGTGCCGCAAGCTCTCCAAGCGCGGCCTGCGCGCGGCCGACCTGGTGCTCGGCTCTGACGTAGCCGACGCGATCCTCGACATGGAGAAGGTGCAGAAGCTGCTCGACCGCAACAGCGGCATCATCATCGGTACCATCGACCAGGAGCTCAGCCGCTACGATGGCGTGGTCTATATGGGTACGCTTAATTTCGGCGGCTTCAAGCTGAACCTGATCTCCGTGGACGAAACCTACATCGACAACAACGGTACCGAGCAGAAGTATTTCCCCGCCACCTCTGCGATGGTCACCGCCCCTGGCTGCGGCCATCTGATGTACGGCCAGATCACCCAGATCGACTACGGCTCCACCGCCTTTGCCAGCCATGCCGCGGCCCGCGTTCCGAAGTTCTCCCTGAACCAGGAGGCAGACATCCGCAAGCTGCGTCTGGGCGCGCGTCCGCTGGCTGCTCCCCACAACTACTGCCCGTACATCTACGCGGCCGAAGTTGTGTCCTGACCCGGCGCGGAAAGGAGACTGCTATGACGAAAATTGAGATTATCTGTGGCACATACGGCTACAGACCGGAGGGCTCGAAGCACCCCATTCCCATTGACCGCGGCGGCTTCTGCGAGGTGCCGGAGGCGGAGGCCCAGCGCCTGTATGCCCTCGGCATCGCCCGCCCCGCGCAGGGAATGCCCGCTCCTGCCGTTGCAACGCCCTCTGCGGGCGAGGACGCTGACGAGGCGGGCGTGAACCCGCCCGAGGGTGAACACGGCGCAGAGGCCGCGGAAGCAGCACACCTTGACCCCGAACAGCTCCAGGCGCTGACCAACGCCAAGCTCCGCGAGCTGGCCGAGGATATGGGTATCGACACCGCTAAGCTCAGGACCAAGGCGCAGCTGATCGCCGCCATTACGGATGTTCCGTTGGAGGACGCGATCGCCGAGGATGACGATGGCGTGGACGACGGTGAAGCACCCCCCGTGCTGACGCCGGAGGCGCCTGTGGTATGAGCGGCTTCAAGGATATGGTCGCCCGCGATAACTTCGGCGTGTTCCTCAACTGCGACGAGTTCGCAGAAAAGCGCACCGTCAAGTATGACGGGGCGACCTACGAGGATATCCCCATCGTCCTCTCCGGCCTGAAGGAGAAGGACCGCCGCCAGCTGATGAGCGACCATGCCCAGGGGCTTTACATCGTTTCCTCCGTTCTCCACTGCGCCCTGTCCGATCTCGGCGGGGTGCAGCCGGAGCGGGGGCAGCGTATCAGGATCAATGACCAGGAGGGCGGCGGAGGCTTCTTCCGAGAGTTCTATGTCGCGTCCTCGGTCTGTGAGATGGGTATGCTGCGCATAGAATTGGAGGCGGTTGACGAATGAGCTTTATCCGCGTCAACGAGGTCGGCGACGGCAGCCTGGAGCGCGTGAACAAGCTGCTGCACAATGTTCCGGGCGGCGTTTACAAGGCGGCTTTCTCCGCGTTGAGGCGCGCCGGAGATACAGCCAAGACCCGCGCCGGACAGTTCGCCGCCGCCGAGTACACCATCAACAAGGGTGAATTCATGCGAAGAGTTCACTCCAAGACCCACATCACAGGCGGTGCGGGAGGCGTGATGGGTATGAGCATCAGTTTCTCCGGCACCGTGCTCCCGCTGCTGACCTTCAACACCACATACAGCCGGGACGGCTCCGTGCAGACACAGGTAAAGCGCAACGGCGGAGCCGCGACGCTTCAACACGCATTCGTGGCCCGCATTTTCGGCCCGACTGCCGTTTTCGAGCGCGTCGGCTCGCCGCGTTTTCCTGTGGAGCAGAAGTTTGGTCCGTCTACCGGACACATGATGCGGAACGAAGAAGTCATCGAGAAGATGGACGAAACGATCCGCGACACCTACGAAAAGCGCATTGAGCATGAAATCCTGCGCGTGCTGAACGGATGGGGAGGCTGATTTATGACAAGGATCATTCTGCTGGAACGCCTGCGGGCCTTTACAGAGGAGGTCACCGCAGACCTGATCATGCCGACCCGTTTGCAGAAGGGCGACACGGAGCAGAGCTTCCGCCCTGCAAAGGTCTACCTGACGCGCCTGCCGGACGGCACTTCCGCCACCAAGAAGGCTCCCTATGTGCTGCACCAGGTCATTACCGGCATAGATCAACAGCCGCAAGGACAGCGTGTGACCTCCAGCACAAAGGTCCGGTCTATCTGCTGTGTCTATAACGATGACGAGCAGGAGGGCGGGCTTATGCTGCTGAATCTCATGGAACGGCTGCGCATTGCGATGCTCAGGCAGGTCGTGATCGGGGGGCAGTTTACCCTTGACCTGGAGGCGGGGCTTGAAACGCTGGTCTATCCCGATGACACCGCCCCCTATTTCGTGGGGGAAATGATCTCCACATGGATGCTTCCCCCTGTGGAAAGAGAGGTTAACCTATGAGCGAAAAAATTATCGACACGGCGGCTCAGCCCGCCGCACCAAAGACGGCAAAGAAAAAGCCTGCCGCGCCGAAGAAGGTCGCCGACACCGGCGGCTTCTGCGTCTATCTCGGTCCGACCATGATGGGCGTGATCCAGCGCGGCACCATCTATCGCGGCGGCCGGAAGGAAGTCCTTGACACCCTTGCCCCGGTGATCGAGCAGCACCCGCTGATCGCGTCGCTGGTGGTGAGCGACGAAACGCTCCCCGCCGACCGCATCAAAGTCAAAACGCCTGGGAACCTGCTGTATGTGAATTATCACAAGCTGGCCAAGGGCATGAAGTAAGGAGGAAATTTCAATGAACCACGGCGTATATGTCTCTCAGCAGGCTACCAGCGTCAGCACCCCTGTCGTGGCGGAGTCCGGCGTCCCCTTCGTGGTCGGTCTGGCTCCTGTTCAGGCGGCGGATAAGCCTGCTGCACCCGGCACTCCCGTTCTCTGCACCAGCTGGTCTGAGGCGGTGGAGAAGCTGGGCTACTCCGACGACTGGGCAACCTACACGCTCTGCGAATTCATGTATTCGCACTTCAAGCTGTTCGCCTGCCAGCCCGTCATTTTCTGCAATGTTCTGGATATCGCCACCGCAAAGGAAGCGTCTGCCGCGACCGATGTTGCAGTGACGGAGCACAAGGTGAATCTTCCCATCGCAGCCATCAACGATTCCACTCTGGTCATCAAGCCTGCCGGCGGCACCGGTTCTGCCTATGTGTCCGGCACCGACTATAACGCCTATTACAGCGGCGAGCATCTGGTAGTGGAGCTGCTGTCTACCGGCAGCGCCTATGACGCCGAGCAGGTAAACATCGCCTACAACAAGGTCAAAGCATCCACCGTCACCGCATCTGACATCGCCTCCGCGATGGAGAATGTGGAGCTGTGCCTGACCCTGCTGGGCATCGTCCCCGATCTGCTGTGCGCCCCCGGCTATTCTCAGCAGTCTACCGTGGCCGCTGCGATGACCGCCAAGGCAGGCAACATCAACGGCCTGTTCCGCGCCAAGGCGCTGATCGACATTGACTGCGGCGCTTCCGGCGCGCGCACCTATTCCGATGTTCTCACCAAGAAGAACGCCGCCAACATCGCCGACGAGGACGAGATCGCCTTCTGGCCGATGGCGAAGCTGGGCGATTACAAGTTCCACCTGTCTACCCAGATGGCGGGGCTGATGGCGCAGATCGACACCGGCAACGGCGGCTGCCCCTATGAGTCCCCCTCCAATAAGGGGCTGCAGTGCGACGGCCTCTGCCTGGAGGACGGCACCGAGGTCAACCTGACGCTTGCGCAGGCTAACTACCTCAACGGCGTCGGCGTGGATACCGCGCTGAACTTCATGAGCGGCTGGGTGGCGTGGGGCAACTACACCGCCTGCTATCCCTCCAACACCGATGTCAAGGACTACTTTATCCCGGTCAGCCGTATGTTCGGCTGGGTCGGCAACTCTCTCGTCAAGACCTTCTGGAGCAAGCTGGACAAGCCTATGACCCGCCGTCTGATCGACACCGTTCTCGATTCCGCCAACATCTGGCTCAACGGCCTGGTGGGTATGGGCTACCTTCTGGGCGCTCGCGTGGAGATGCTGGAGAACGAAAACCCGCTGACCAACCTCATGGCCGGCATCATCAAGCTCCATGTCTACATGACGCCGCCCTCTTCTGCTCAGGAGATCGACTTCGTGCTGGAGTATGACGCCAGCTATGTCACCAGCGCCCTGCAGGGCTAAAAGGAGGTTTGAATCATGGATCAGAGCATTATCAACTTTAAGGTCTACGAGGACTCTGTTGAATATGTCGGTATGGCACAGGCGACCCTGCCTGACCTGACCGCGCTGACGCAGTCCATCTCTGGCGCCGGCATTGCCGGCAATGTGGAGGCGGTCATCCTCGGCCACTTCGACGCGATGACGCTGGGCCTTAACTTCCGCACTGTCACCGATCAGAGCGTGAAGCTCTCCGAGCCTCGCCGTCACACCATCGACCTGCGTGTTGCGCAGCAGGACGAAGATGTCGTGGCGGGTAAGGTGGTCGTCCGCGCCGTCAAGCACATTCTTGTGGTCATTCCCAAGAGCGACAAGGGCGGCTCCGTCGCCCCTGCAGCGCCTTCCAATGGCTCCGGCGAGTACGCCGTCCGCTACTGGGCGACCTACATTGACGGCAAGAAGGTGCGCGAGGTTGACCAGCTCAACTTCATCTGCTATGTCAACGGCACCGACTACCTGGCCGACGTCCGCAAGGCGCTCGGTATGTAAGAGACCAGACCAAAGCCCGGGGCGGGAGATCCGCTCCGGGCATCTTTTTGAGATTTGAAAGGAGTTATCATCATGGCTGACACTAAGAAGACCGTTGTCCCCGCCGACGCTTTTTCCACCGTCGATCACGACGAGTACGCCGCTGCCGAGGCGCAGGCCAAGGAGAGCGTGGGCAACTTCACCCTCAAACTGAAAAAGCCCTTCACCTATGAAGGGCAGACCTTTGACGAACTGAACTTCGACTTCGAGGGGCTGACCGGCGATGACGCTCTTGCCATTGAGGACGAGCTTCAGGCCATCGGCAAGCCCACCATCTCGCCTACCTTCTCCGGCCAGTTCCTGGTGCGCATGGCGGCGCGAGCCTGCACCAACACCATCATTGACGCCAGCGGCCATCCCCGCCGTATCGGCGACGACGCCCTGCGCGCCCTTCCCATCTTCGAGTTCAACCGCGTCAGAGGCAAGGCCCGCTCTTTTTTGCTGGCATCGGAGCTGTAACCGGCGACGGCGGCGTCTGGCTCCGCAGGCAATGTCTTACGATGGCGAAAACCAATCAGACCCCCGTTTCCTACTGGCTGTCGCTGCCCCTGCCGTCCCTGTGTAAGTGGATCAAGGTCAGCAACCAGCTTGTGAAGGAGGCGCGGGAGCGACGCAAGAATAAATAAATCTGAAAGGAGGGCCGTCTATGGCAGGCCGCAAAGAGTATGAGATGCTATTCCAGCTGAATGCGCAGCTTGGAGGCAGTTACAGCAAGACCTTCAAGGCTGCTCAGCAGGAAATTGTGTCCATGCAGAAGGAAATCCAGGCCCTCTCCAAGACACAGGCGGATATTTCCGCATTCCAAAAGCAGCAGGCAGCCGTGGAAGCGACACGGAAGCGGCTGGAAATGCTGCGGCAGCAATATGACAATATCCAGCGGGAGATGGAGGAGACCGGCAACGAATCCGCCGACATGAAGAACAAGCTGCTGGCAAAGCAGCTTCAGATCGACAAGACCTCCGCCTCGCTGGAGAAGCAGACGGCAAAGCTGAACGAGCTGAGCGGGGCGTTGGAAGAGGCGGGCGTCAACACAGACGACCTCTCCCACAGCTCCGAGCAGCTTGCCGGCAAGATCGACACGCTGAAAAAGAAGCAGGGCGAGGCCGCCGATAAAGCTATGACCTTCGGCGACAAGGCGGGGCAGGCCTTTAATCAGGTACACGAGGCCATCGTGGCCGCAGGCATCGCCGTCGCCCTGAAAGAGATCTACGAATACTTCGCCAGCTGCGCGCAGGCGTCGATGGACTTTGAGAGCGCCATTACCGGCGTCGCCAAGACCACAGACCTCACAGACGAGGAACTGGCGGCAATGTCGGATTCCATCAAGGCGCTGTCCACGGAGATCCCCGCCACCACAGAGGAGATCGCGGCGGTCGCCGAAGCCGCGGGCCAGCTCGGCATCCAAAAGGACGCCCTGCTGGACTTCACCGAGATCATGACCATGCTCGGCACTGCCACCAACATGACGGCTGACGAGGCAGCAACCGCCCTTGCGCGCTTCGCCAACATTACCGGCATGGCAACGGACAATTACGGACGGCTCGGCTCTGTCATCGTTGACCTTGGCAACAACTTCGCCACGACGGAATCCGAGATCGTGGCGATGGGTACGCGCTTGGCGTCGGCGGGTAAGCTGGCCGGGCTGACCGAGCCGGAGATCATGGCTCTGGCGGCGGCGATGTCCTCTGTCGGCATCGAAGCCGAGGCAGGCGGTACCGCCATGACCCAGACGCTCAACGCCATTGAAAAGGCCGTTGCAAAGGGCGGGGACGACCTCGCGGAGTTCGCCCGTATCGCGGGTATGTCCTCCGAAGAATTTTCTTCTGCGTGGAAGAACGACGCCATGAGCGCCCTGACTTCCTTCATCGGCGGACTCGGCAAGCTGGACGAGCAGGGCGAGAGCACCGTCCTCGTGCTGGAAGACCTGGGGCTGACCGGCATCCGGCAGAGCAATATGCTCAAAGCCCTGGGTCTTGCCGCAGACCAGATGACCGGCGCAGTGAACACTGCAAATACTGCTTGGCAGCAGAATACCGCCCTCACCAACGAGGCCAACAAGCGCTACGCCACCGCGCAGAGCCGGTTGACCATGATGCAGAACGCCTACAACAACCTCAAGGTAGCCATCGGCGACGCCTATACTCCCGCGCTCAGCGAGGCTTACGGTGTCGGCACGAAGGTCCTCAACAGCATTACGGCGTTCATTCAGAAAAATCCGGCGCTGGTCAACGCCATCACCGCCTTTGCAGGTGTGATCGGCGCGGTCGTCGCCGCGCTGGCTGCCTATGCGGTCGCTGCAAAGATAGCCGCAGCCGCCAGTGCCATCCTCACAGCGGCGATCCCCGGCGTCAATGTCATCATGGGCGTCACCGCTGCCGTGGCCGCAATCACGGCAGGCATCGTTGCTCTGGCCACCGCTGCGGCGAATGATGCCGTACCCAGTGTGAAGGAGCTGACCGAAGCCGCCCGAGGAATGCGGGAGGCAATGGACGAGGCCAAGGCCACCTATGATGATACTGTTACCTCCACCATGGCCGCTGCAGGCGTCGCAGACACCTACATCGGCAAGCTGGAGGAGCTGGAGGCGGCGGGGCTCAATACCGACGAGCAGCACAGGCAGTACCACAACACCCTGGCTCTGCTCTGCCAGGTGGTGCCGGAGCTGGCCGATTATATCGACCTCGAGACCGACACCATCAACGGCGGCACCGAAGCACTTCGCGCCAACACCGAGGCGTGGAAGCAGAATGCCATGCAGCAGGCCTATCAGGATCAGCTCACCGAGCTGTACTCCCAGTATTCCGCCGTGCTGATCGAGGCAGAAGAAAACAGCATCGGACTCACCAAGGCGCAGTACAGTCTGGAGGCCGCCCAGCAGAAGCTGTCTGATACCTATGCGCAGATGGATGCGCTATGGGCAGACGCGCAGAAGCAGGCGGATGCCTATTACGACCAGTACGGCTATTACACCGATGCGACCGCTTTTCTCTCGCAGGAATACTACGACCTGCAAAACTCCATCTACGACACCAACAACGAGATATGGGCGGCTGAGAAGTCCATCAAAAATTACAACAAGGCGATGGAAGAGGACGCAGACGCCGTTTCCGATGCTGAGGCGGAAATTGCCCTCGCGGAAGAGGCGGTCAAGAATCTGACCGCCGCCATGAACGAAGGCACCGGCGCGTCCGAGGAGGCTGCTGCACAGACCGGCGAGTTCCAGGCTGCCATCTCCGGCGTTCAGGAGAAGATCAACGCCCTTGTGGAGTCCTACAACGAGGCGTACAGCGCGGCATACGAAAGCATATCCGGGCAGTACCAGCTTTGGGACGAGGCCGCAAAGGTCGTTGCAACCAGCGCAGGCAGCATCAATTCCGCGCTGGAGAGCCAGATCACCTACTGGCAGGACTACAACGCCAACCTACAATCCCTGACTGACCGCAGCGCTGACATCGAGGGGTTGAGCGACATGATCGCCTCCTTTGCTGACGGTAGCTCCGACAGCGTGAACGCGATCGCCGGCATGGCAGGCGCCACCGACGAGCAGCTGGCCACAATGGTGGCTAACTGGAAGACTCTGCAGCAGGAGCAGCAGAACGCGGCGGGGAGCGTAGCCGACCTCAAGACCGACTTCACGGCCACCATGGACGAGCTGCAGACGGCGCTTGCTGAGGACATTGAAGCGATGGACCTTGGCGACGAGGCCAAGGCCAGCGCACAGGCCACCATTCAGGGATTTATCGACGGAGCTGTCGGAATGCTGCCCCAGGTGACCGCCGCCTACAACCGCGTCGCCGCCGCAGCCAGAGCCGCACTGTCCGCATCCGGCACAGGAACAGCCGGCAGCATTCCCGGCTACGCAGTTGGTACGCAGTCCGCCGCACCCGGCTTTGCCCTCGTCGGTGAAAACGGCCCGGAGCTGGTCTACTTCAACGGCGGCGAGCAGGTCATGACCGCCGAGGAGACCGCCGCCATGCGCGAGAGCATGGAGATCCAGGCCATCACCTTCGCTCCGCAGCTGCTGGAGGCACTGCACGCCATCCACGGCGACGGCGCGCTTTCGGCAGAGCCGGGCGCAGGCTCCGGCGCCGGATCGGTGGAGCTGCAGATCGTGTTCCAGATCAATGGCAGCGCATCGCCCGAGACGGTGGAAGCTCTGCGCGAGTACGGAGACGAGTTCGCCGAGCGCGTCCTTGAAGTTATGGAGGAGGCCGGCATCGACACCGCAAGGAGGGCCTACAAATGAGCAAGACCTACACCACCATTCAGGGCGATATGTGGGACAGCATCGCCTTCTCCCAACTGGGGAGCGAAGCGTACACCGACCGGCTGATGAATCTGAATCCGCAGTATCTCGGATACTACACCTTTCCGGCCGGGATCGTGCTGAAGCTGCCCGACCCTGCTGAGGATGTCGGCGATGCTCTGCCCCCGTGGAAGCAGGTGGTCGGATGAGCAGCCCGAATCAGGCGCGCCGCGTCACGGCGCAGATATTTTTCCAGGGCGCGGACATCACCGGCAGCATGCGCCCCTATTTCCTGTCGGCCACCTATACCGACAAGGAGGCGGACGGCACCGACGATCTGCAGCTGAAGCTTCAGGACCGCGATGATATATGGCTCAAAAAGTGGCTGGCCGATGCCATCGACGCAGCAGCCTCCGCAGGGAGTCTGTCCGCATCCTCCAAGGCCAAGACCGAGGGTGCGGCGAAGTCCTACAAGGTCACCGCCAAAAGCGGCTTGAATGTCCGTTCTGGCCCCAGCACCAGCTACGGCAAATACGGGGCTCTGGTCTGCGGTGCGGAGCTGCAGGTCGAGGGCATCGAAAACGGCTGGGCGAAGGTCAGCTATAACGGCAAAACCGCCTATGTCAGCGCATCGTACATCAAGGAGTCTGGCGGTGGGGGCGGCGATGCTCCTGCCGCCGCTCCTGCCTCTGCTTCCGGCGCCGGCTTCAAGATCAGCGCCGTGTTCGTCCGGGAGAACTGGACGGGCGGCGGCAGGGATAAGGTGCTGGACTGCGGACAGTTTGAGCTGGACAGCGTTGACGCCTCCGGCCCGCCGAACACCATCACCATCAAGGCGACGGCTCTTCCGTACAGCGCACAGATCCGCCAGACGGAGAAATCCAAGGCATGGGAGGCCTACACGCTTTCCGGCATCGCAAACGAGATGGCCGCTGCCAACGGAATGACCTGTATGTTCCTCGCCAACAGCGACCCGTCCTATGGCCGCGTGGAGCAGTACAAGCAGAGCGACATCGCCTTTCTCTCCAAACTGTGCCACGAGGCGGGTATCTCTTTGAAAGCCACCAATAACCTGATCGTGCTTTTCGACCAGGAGGATTACGAGAAGAAATCCCCCGTGCTGACCATCGTCCGCGGCAGCGGCAGCTACACCAAGCACAAGCTGAACGCAGGAACGGCCGGGACACAGTACGCTTCCTGCCGCGTCAGTTATACGGACCCCGGCACAGGAAAGTGCATCGAGGCCACCGTCAAAGTCGAGGACTACAACGACAAGGCCAAGAACAACCAGCAGCTGGAAATCACCGCGAAAGTGGCAAGCGTGGCCGAGGCCAAGACCAAGGCTGAAAAATATCTCCGGCTGCACAACAAGTACGCAAAGACCGCAACCTTTACACTGCCCGGCAATCCGGATATCGTGGCCGGCGTCACAGCCAAGCTCACCGGCTGGGGTGCGTGGGATGGGAAATACATTGTGGAGCAGGCCGCGCACTCGGTCGGATCGTCCGGCTATACTACGCAGGTCAAGCTGCGCAAGACATTGGAGGGGTATTGATGGACGAAATGCAGAATATCCTTTCGAGGCTCGTTCAGACCGGCACGGTAACGGCCGTCGATAGCGCAAAGCGCAGGGCTCGTGTCAAGTTTAAGGACACAGGCATCATTTCGGACTGGCTCTATGTGCTCCAGCACTACGGAGCGAATTTCTACATAAAGCCGGACGCAAAGCACACGCATGAGATCACAGACACCTTCACCGGCGGCGGTGCAGCCAGCGAATTCCCCGACCACGACCACCTGCCCGGCTCGCATCTGACCTACTGGATGCCGAAGGTGAATGACCGCGTCCTCTGTCTATACCTTCCGGTATTCAACGGAGACGGTTTTGTGTTAGGAGGTTTTTGAGCATGGGAATGGTCGGCTGTCTGGGCGACATCGTTTTTACGGTGTCTGACCGCACGATCGAAACGATCAATAATGTCACCTGGTCTGGGTCTGCCCGGTACGCGACCCATCAGCGGCACGGCACACACGCCCTTACGGAGTTCACCGGCCTTGACCCCGACAAGATGACCTTCGACATCGTTCTCTCCGCTTACCTCGGCGTTGATCCTATCGCCGAGGTCGTGAAGCTGTGGAACTATGAGCGCGGCGGCATCGCCGTCCCGCTGGTGATCGGCAATAAGGGCTACGGGAAATATCGCTGGTCCGTGCTTGATCACAAGATGAAGATGAAAACCTATGACGGACGCGGCAACGTCACCAGCGCCACCGTGTCCGTCAGCCTGCAAGAGTATCTGAGGGGGTAAAGCTGCCATGAGCTACAAGGTGACCGCATCTGACATCGGCGCGGTGCAGCTCAACGAGACTGACACCGTCCGCTCTGTCTTGCAGAATATCGCCATTATTCTTTCCACGCGGCAGGGGACCTGTCCGTTGTATCGCGGCTTCGGTCTTCCTCAGAAGTTCGTGGATAAGCCTCTGCCGGTAGCTATGCCTATGATGTATTCCGAGGTCAAAGAGGCAGTGGAAGAATATGAGCCCCGCGCCGAGGTGGTGAATGTGACCTTTGCGGCCGACAGAAACGCCCCGGGCAGGCTGATCCCTACCGTGGAGGTGAACATCATCAATGAGTGAGAGAAATACGGGATATCAGTTCGTTTCTACCGACACCGAAGCGGTGGAATCGCTGCTGATATCCATTTACGAAAAAATCACCGGCGTCAGCGTGAAGCCCGCCAGTCCAGAAAAGCTGTTTATCCAATTCGTGGCCGCCGTGGTGATCCAGGAGCGCGGGCTGAACAATTACACAGGCAATCAGAATATCCCAAGCCGCGCGGAAGGGGAAAACCTGGACGCGCTGGCCGAGCTGTTCTATGTCACGCAGCGCCCGGCGGCGCAGGCTGCGGTCTGCACCGAGCGCTTCCATATCTCCGAGGCACAGACCACGGCGATCCTCATTCCTGCCGGTACGCGCGTCACCGACGCCAGCGGTACGCTGACATGGGAGACGGTCGCGGATGCCTATGTATCTATCGGCGAGACCTATGCCGATGTGCAGATCCGCTGCCAGACTGTTGGTGCGGTCGGCAACGGCTACGCAGTGGGACAGATCAACACCTTCGTTGACCTGTTCGACTACTGTGAGCGCTGCGAAAACCTCACCGCCAGCGATGACGGCGCAAATCAGGCCACTGACGACGAGTTCTATGAGCTGATGCGCGCCAGTCAGGACGCTTACAGCTGCGCCGGAGCCAGGGGTGGGTATATCTACTTTGCCAAGCAGGTCAGCACCAAGATCGCCGACGTGGTGGCGAACAGCCCCAGCGACGGAGCTGTGGACCTCTATGTCCTCATGGACGATGGCACCATCGCTACCACGGAGATCAAGAATGCCGTCCTTGCCGCCTGCAACGATGACACGGTGCGGCCGCTGACGGACAAGGTCTCTGTCAAGGACCCGCAGAAGGTGAGCTACAATATCACCTTCACCTACTATGTGCCGAAGGACAGTTCCCTCAGCTCCACAGAGATCAAGGCTGCGGTCGACAAGGCCGTGGCTGAGTTCGTCGCGTGGCAGTGCGGGAAGCTGGGGCGCGACATCAACCCCTCCGTGCTGATCGGAAAGCTCATGCAGACCGGCATCAAGCGCGTGGCGCTGACCAGCCCGGTCTTTACCACGCTGCGGGACGGCTCCGACGACACGACGCCGCAGGTTGCGTCGGTCGGGACCATCACGGCCACGAACGGGGGCTACGAGGATGAATAAGGCGCACGGCATCACGAAGGAAAATCTGCTGGCTTCTTTGCCGGCAGTCCTTGCCAATGACGACAATATGGCAGCACTTGCCTCTGCCGTTGCTGAGGTGCTGGCTGCCCGCGTAGGCGAAATCGAGCGCGTGTCGATCTACTCACAGATCGACCGGCTCCCGAACGAGCTGTTGGATATTCTGGCGAACGACTTCAAGGTTGACTGGTGGGACGCCAACTACACTCTGGAGGAAAAGCGCCGGACGCTGAAAGATTCATGGAATGTTCACCGCAGGCTCGGCACCAAGGCGGCAGTCGTGCTGGCGATCTCCGCCATCTACCCCGATACGCAGGTCAGCGAATGGTGGGAATACGGCGGCAAGCCGTACCACTTCAAGCTGCTGATCGACGCCACCTATGAGGATGTCGACCCCATCAGACATCAGCGCGTGATCGACCGCGTTGACTTTTACAAGAATCTGCGCTCGGTGCTGGACGAGGTAGAATACTACGACGCCGGAGGACTGGCAACAGAGTATTTCGGCGCGGCCTGCATCGGCTGCGAGTTGGTCGACAGCGCGGCCGCCATTCGATACTGACACGGAGGTGTTTTACTATGGCAACATGGAACGGCGTCATCACCAACGCCGGCAACAGCCTGCTCAATGAGTGGGTGAATGAAAAGACCCTGAACTTCGACAGCGCAGCTGCGGGACAGGGCACCGTCGCGGCGGCGGCAATGATGGCACAGACCGCCCTCGTCAATGAAAAGCAGACCGCAAGCCTGCTGGGCGGCGAGAGGGTATCTTCCGGCATTCGTCTGAAGCTCCGCATCGCTGCGCCGAATACGGCCTATACGCTGAATCAGTTCCGCGTATCTGCCAGCGTGGACGGAGGAGCGTCCGCCATGATCGCCTTGTTCCAGCTGGAGCAGGGCGTTCCCATCCCCAGCAAGACAGAATCGCCGGATTTCGTCTACACCTTTTACGCGCTGATCTCCTGCTCGAATACCGGCACATGGACGGTGACGGTCGACACCAGCGCCTGCGTCACACAGAGCGATATGTCCGCCGCCATCACCGAGGCGGTAAAGACCAAGCAGGACAAGATCATGGTCAAGGGTCTGCTGCTGGGCGACGGGAACGGGAATATCTCTGCGGCAGTCGCCGGAAAGGACTACGGTTATCCACTTGCAACAGGCTCAGGAGCGCCGACAGACACGACCGAGGGTACCGCAGGGCAGCACTACTATGACAGCGCTACGGGCAAGGAATACGTCTGCAGCGGCAAGGACAGCAGCGGCAAGTATCAGTGGAAGCTGTCCGGCGCCAGCGACGCGGCCGATCTGACCTATAACGGTGAATCGCTCGACACCTTCCTTGATGGCGTTTCCAGCGACCTCGACACGCTCTCCAAGGGGCTGGACGGAAGTAAGCCACTCACCGGCAAGACCGATCCGACCTCCAGCACGAAGGGCTCGGTCGGCCAGTCGTATCTGAACACAGACACCATGCAGACCTTCTACTGCACGGCAGCCAACGATCAGACCGGCGTATATACATGGGAAAAGCCCAAGGGCGGCGGCGTGGCTCCACAGCTGGAGGTCTCTGTTGCCACCGGATCGGCTATCACCTGTACGAACGGCGAGACTACGCTGACTGGCACCAGCGTCGGCGGTAAATGCGTTTTTGATCTCCCTGGCTACGGTACATGGTCGCTGTATGCCACGCTGAACGGGCAGACCACCGCCACCGAGACCGTGGTCGTGGATCAGGTCAAGCAGTACGCGGTGACGCTGAGTTACTTCGCGGCTACGCTGACCGTAACGGCGGAATCCGGCGCAGTCGTGACCGCCACGCTTGGCACGAAGCAGTATACCGGCACCTGCGGCAGCAACGGAAAGTGTGCGCTGACCGTCAACTATGCCGGCACCTATTCCGTGACGGCCACCAAGAGCGGGGTATCCTCGTCCACGGCGTCCGCGTCGGTGTCGACCTCCGGCGGCAGTTACACCGTAACGGTGAAGTTCTGCACCCTCACCGTTACCATCGACAGCGGCTCTACGGTCAAGGCGGTCAACGGGTCCACCACGCTCACGGCCACCAGCAGCGGAACGGCAAAGTTCTACCTGCCGAACACCGGCACGTGGAGCGTCACCGCCACCAAGAACGGCGAGACGGCCACCGGCAGCGTAGCTTGCAGCTCCTACACCGGCTATACGCTGGAGCTGTCCTATGTCAAGGTCTTCGGTGTCTGCTGGAATTACAGTGCGCAGTCGACGGCTCTGACACGGCTGAAGAAGGCCACCGATCCGAACGGACTGGTCAATGTCGACATCACCACGAATCCCGCGCCTGCGGTCGGTACCGGCGCCGGCAGCTCCCCCTTCGACAACTATCTCCCGTGGAGCGGCATGGACGAGTACAACATCATCAACAATGCCGTAAGCTACAAGAAGGGGCAGAGTGGCTTCTCCCGAAGCAGCTACGATACCGTCGTCTTTATCCCCGAGTATTACTTCCGTATTATCGACGATGCCGCCAACAAGAAACGGTACTTCTACATCGCGGATAAGGCCAAGAGTGGATTCACCAAGCACCCCGGCTCCGGCAAGTATGTCGGCCGCTACAACACGATCTCCGGCCATTACTCCAAGACCGGCGCTGCGCCGCTGGTCAACCTGACCCGCGCATCGGCTCGTTCCGGTGCCAGAGGAAAGGGTAGTAAGTGGAGCGAGTATGACTTCGCGTCTTGGTGCGCGGTCTGGCTGCTCTATTTGGTGGAGTTTTCCGACTGGGACAGCCAGGGCAAAATCGGGCGCGGCTATGTCGACGGCAACAGCTCCGCGATCAACTCCGGCGGTACGGACAGTATGACCTACCACACCGGACGCGCAGCTGGGACGGATGGAAAAACCGCCGTGCAGTACCGGCACATCGAGAATCCGTACGGCAATATTTTCGAGTTTATCGACGGCATCAACTTCTCCGACGGAACGGTATATGTCTGCCTGAACCCTGCGAGCTATGCAGATGACACCGCGACCAACTATACGAACATCGGCTCCAAGATACAGAATGATGGGTACATCACGGCCATCGGCGTATCGTCGGCCATGCCCTGGGCGTTCTATCCTACGGCGGTCGGCGGCAGCGAGACGACCTACATTCCGGACTACGCCAGCTACCACTCTGGCTGGCGTGTCCTCCATGTCGGTGGCTACTGGAACTTCGGCGGCTATGCCGGCCTTTTCTACTTCTACGCGAACTACGCCTCGTCGTACTCGAGCTCGTACGTCGGCGCGCGACTCCTTTTCCACCCCTAATGGGGGACCGGGGGCCGCAGCCCCCGGAGCTTTCCCGCCTGCACCAGCTGGCGGCATGAGCACAAGCCCAAAAGCTGAATGGGGTACGGGGCGAAGCCCCGTCGACACGATTTTTGAAAATAACGTATTCTGTTATTTTCTCCCGTTTTTCCGTATGCGCGACAGGCCGGAGGTATAATTACCTCCGGGACTGTCTGCGCCATGCGCCGAGGGCTTGTTTTCTACGCCAACTACAACTCTGGCTGGCGTGTCCTCCATGTCGGTGGCAACTGGAACAACGGCGGCAATGCCGGCCTTTTCTACTTCAACGCGAACAACACCTCGTCGAACTCGAACTCGAACGTCGGCGCGCGACTACTTGTTTTTTCTTTTGACTGGCGCAGGCTTTCCCTCACCGCTTGGTGAAAATATTGCCGCATAGGACGGGGTTTAGTAGGCTTCGGCTCGAATAACCTCGCAGGCAAACAAGGACGGAGGGAAAATCCTATGCCGAAACGAGTCGGCTATCTCTACGACAAGATGGTTGACCGGGACTTCATTCGCGCTGTCATTCAGGAGGCGGCAAAGGGGCGCCGGAGTCGTAAAGACATCGCCCCTGTGTTGGCAGACCTGGACGGGTATGTCGAAAAGACCTATGAGCTGGTCGCAACCGAGAGCTTTGTGCCGTCCGAGCCGAAGATCCGCGAGATCTATGATGAGAGCAGCGAGAAACACCGTAAGATCAAGATGGTCCCATTCTGGCCGGACGGCGTGATCCAATGGATGCTTGTGACGGCTATGAAGCCGGTGCTTATGCGCGGTATGCACCCGTGGTCCTGTGCGTCCATTCCGGGACGCGGCGGGAAGCATATCTACAAGAAAATCCGCGGCGCGCTTCGCAACGACCCGAAGGGAACGAAGTACGCCGCGGAGCTTGACGTCGCGCAGTATTACCCCAGCATCTCCGGCAAGCGGCTGATCTGGGCGCTGGCGCGGAAGATCAAGGACAAGCGCTTTCTGCGGACGGTCTATTCCATCATCGAATCCTGCGGCGGCGGGCTGGCTATCGGGTATTACATCTGCCAATGGCTGGCAAACTTCTACCTGGAGTCTCTGGACCAGTACATCATGACGCTGCCGGGCGTGAAGTATATGACCCGCTACATGGACAACATCACCCTGCTCGGGCCGAATAAGAAGCAGCTGCACAAGGCGCGGAAGCTGATCGCAGCGTTCATGCAGCAGCGGCTCGGCCTGTCCATGAAAGCGAACTGGCAGATCTATCCCACGGCAAAGCGCATGGTGAGCGCGGTCGGCTACCGCTTTTCCCGCACTCATATCATTCTGCGCAAGCGGAATTTCCTGCGCTTCACCCGGCAATGCCGCCGCGTCAAAAAGCGGCTTGACGCCGGAAAGCCTATCATGTTCGCCCAGGCCTCCGGGCTACTGAGCCGCGCCGGGCAACTGAAGCACTGCAATAGTCATACAATTCGGGTGAAGTACATTGACCCGATTGGAGTAAAACATCTGAAGGAGGTCGTGCGAAATGAGAGTAAGAGGCGACAACGCGCCCAGCAACGCATTCTCGCTGGAGGAGCAGCCTAATAAGCCGGGGGTAGCCCTGGTACGCTTCTATGAGAACGCCGAGCCGTTTGAGGAAAAGCGGGACGAGCTGACCATCAGCGGGTGGGTGTACGACGAATATCACCTGGAGCTGAATATGTACGACGGCCTGAGTGAAGACATCCTCGGCAACTATGCCGGTTATCTTGCACAAGCCAAGCTGCATGAGGCGGAGGGCAAGACGATCCCCTCCTTGCAGCAGCAGGTAGCCGACCTGGAGACCGACAAGGCGGCATTGACGGAAAAGGTGACGAGCCTTGAGGGGCAGGTCACCGATACGCAGATGGCGCTATGCGATGTCTACGAACAGATCGTCGCCGTGACATCTACAACAGGAGGCGCGTAACTGATGGCGAGCAATTACATGGTGAAGGTCTACGCAGACCTGATCCGCAAAGGGAAAAAGACGATTGAGGAAGTTCCCGACCCGCTGCGAGCAGCCGTCCGGGAAATCCTCGAAAATAGCAAGAATGGAGCTGAGGGCTTATGAAAAGCCTTCGGCTCCTTCTTTTATACATTCTGATGGGAAAGGAGGTAGCAGTTATGGCAGTTGTCTACGCGACCCTGATCGTCAAGGGCAAGAAGACCATCGACCAGGTTCCGAGCCTGATTCGGAAGCAGGTCGAGGAAATCCTGGCAGATCTCGAAGTCACCGTCTGACCACGGCATTGATACGGAGGGCAGCTCCTTTGCGGGGGCTGCCCTTCTTATCACGCGCAGAGGAGGATTGAGAGATGACGCTCAAGGAGATTTTGTTTGGTGGAGGAAGTGCGCTGTTTGTGCTGCTAACGCTGCTCCAGCTCGCCCCCATCAAAATCAATCCGTGGTCTGCAATAGCAAAGGCTTTCGGGCGCGCTATCAACAGTGAGGTCTTGGAGAAGGTCGGAAAGCTCGAAAGCGAGCTGCAGTGCGTTCGGTCTGGCATGGCCGAGGAAAAGGCCGTCAACTGCCGGGCGCGCATTCTACGCTTCGGCGATGAATGTCTCCACGGCGAGCGCCACACCAAAGATCATTTCGACCAAACGCTCCGGGACATCGCTGCCTATGAACGATACTGCGAGGATCACCCGGAGTTTGAAAACAATGTAACAGAGCTGACCAGCGACCGAATCAAGGCGATATATCGCAGGCGCTTGGACAGCAACGACTTTTTACAGTAAGGAGGAGTCACCGTGAATTTTCTGGATATGGCAAGTATCCGGCTGGCCGTCGGGCTGGTGCTTCTGATCGCCGCCAATATCGCCCTCGGCTCCATCAACGCCATTATCGCCTGTGAATGGGATCTGGTAAAGTTCCGCAACGGCTGCATCAAGGGCGGCGTGATCGCTCTGGCGCTGATTGCGGTCTACTTCGCCGGGTACCTCAATCCTGATCTGATGGTGGTGGAGGTGAGCGGCCAAACCGTGAATCTGATGACAGCGGTGTCGCTGGTCATGCTGGCGGCATTCACGGCCTATGCCGTTGATGTGATTGGTAAGCTGAAAGATATGCTGCTGACCGCAACGCCCGGCACAGATCAGACACCGGCCGCGCTGCCGGAGGAAAAGACTGATGAAGCCCCCGACGCCCCGAAGGAGGAATGACCCATGACCGCTATTGAGCGAGTAATCGCCACGGCCAGAGCCGAGATCGGCTACATCGAAAAGGCCACCAACTCCCAGCTGGAAGACAAGACTGCCAACGCCGGTAGCGGGAACTGGACGAAGTATGCCGCATTTCTCGACGGCCTCGGCGTCTACAACTTCCCGAAAAACGGCTACGCCTGGTGCGATATGTTCGTTGATTGGTGCTATATCACGACCTTCGGCCTCGGCGTCGCCATGAAGATGACGAATCAGCCGATGGGCGGGTACGGTGCCGGCTGCACTCAGTCGGCAGGCTATTATCGTGCGGTCGGCCGTTTCCACAAGAGCAACCCCCAGCCGGGGGATCAGATTTTCTTCACCAAAGACGGGGGGAAATCCATGTATCACACCGGCCTCGTCGAGAAGGTGTCCGGCGGCAGGGTATATACCATCGAAGGGAATACCTCCAGCGCCCCCGGCGTCGTTCCAAATGGCGGCATGGTGCGCAACAAAAGCTATTCGATCAACTATGCGCAGATCGGCGGCTACGGTACGCCGGACTGGTCGCTCGTAAAGGAGGAAGAAGAAATGGCAGAGATCACTCAGGACAAATTCAACGAAATGTTCAAGGTCGCCATGAACGCCTACCGCGCGGAATTGCAGGACAATGACTGCGGCAATTTCAGCGCGGACGGCCGAAAGTTCGTTGAGGAAACCGGCCTGCTGGTCGGCGGCAGTAAGCTCCCCAACGGCGAGGCGAATTTCATGTGGCAGGACTTCCTGACCCGCGAGCAGTTCGCAACCGTCCTCTACCGCTTCGCCCAGAAGTTTGGGCTGAGCTGATGGCAAGGCGCAAGCGCAGAGCCGCGAAGAAGCGCAAGGTCGAATGGAGCAAGGTCGTGTGCCTGCTGGCGATGCTGGCCGGTCTGTTAATCGTTCAAGAATGTCTGTTCCTCATGTATCTGTGCATCAAAAGCGGCTATACCGCCGCCGCTGCATGGCTTACTGCCGCCACCGGCGTTGGTGAGGCGGTCATCATCGCCGGAGCAAACGGCTACCTCTCGCTCGCGAAGTCCGACCACAAGCGTGGCGGAATCACCTTTGAGGCAGCCAAGGCAAACAACTTCCGGACCGACACGGAGGAAAATGGCAGCATCGACAGCCCCGCCATCTGAATACCGCCCACACAATGAAAGCCCCCTCGCAGGATTTTACCGTCCTGTCGAGGGGGCTTTTCTATTTTCCGGCGCTTTCGCGTTTACGTGGCGCTGTGGCGCTTTTTGTGGCTTGGGTGTGCGTCTACCCTCCCACGATGCAAAGGGCGTGTTGCAACTCGCCTACGGCGGCGAGAGAGGTGCTTGCGCGTGGCCGCTGCGCTTTCCTTTCAAAAATCCCATGTGTCCCGCTCTGGAACAAACTCAATGATCGTTCCCTCAGGCACGGGGTCGCAGGGCTCGCCGTCAAAGGCGTTGCCCTGCTTCGTGCAGATATCAGCCGGTCTGCTCCGGCGCGGGTCGACATCGACATAGAGCCTGTCTCCGCACTCATACACAGGGCGATCCCAACTGTCGCGGCCGAGGTGGTGCAGCTCCAGCACCTTCATCCTCCACGCCTCGGCATCCTGCGCGATGGCCCATTCCGTCAGCGGCGTCCGGCTGTCCATCATATCCTCCAGCGCCTCCTGCGTTCCGCAGGCGTCGCACACATAGACGGTGGCGCGGCGGCTCAGGGCGTTGTGCGTGACGCTCTCCGAGTCCATCGCCATCTTCCCACAGCGGGGGCAGGCAAAATGCCTGCCCTGCTGCTTCTTGCTGAACTCAGCAATGAGAACTCGCGCCAGCGTTTCCTCATGCGGCTCGATGCTCTCGATTTCCCATACATCGCGGCCGTCGATCCGGCCATCGGCTTGGGCCTTTTCCTGTGCCTGCTGCTGATCTGCCGCGAATACGGCGGCGGTGATCCGCTGGCCGTTGTCACGATTGCGATAAGCGACCGTCCAAAACCTGTTCTCCATGGTGTACCTCACTTTCTGTTGTGCAACTCCTCGATCTCGTCGAGGGTCGCAAGTCTGACCTCCAGCTCGTCGATGCACTCCTGACAATGACAGGCGATGTCGTGCGCTTGTCCTTCCAGCGCCTTTTCCTGCATCTGACGATAATTCTCTTTTTCGGCGATGACGCCCTTGCGGGCCCAGCCAAGAATTTCAAGATAAGTCATAGCCATTTCCTTTCTCCCCGTATAGCCGTTAGGTCAGCCTTGGATTTACAGTTTGCAGAGTTCTTTGAAGTCGTTGGCGATATTTTCGATGACCTGCGCAGTGCTGTAGTAACGGGTCGGGTTGTCCTGCTGGGCAGCGTCCATGAGCATCGAGAGAAATTCTTCCGCGTCCATGCGGTCGATGATGATTTTATCGTCCATGCTCGCTCCTTTCACTCAATGGCAGCTTCGATGCTGCTGATGACTTCCTCCAGGTTATCCACGGCTTCGGAAAGGTTATCGCAGGCCTCGTCTGCCTTTTCGTAGCGTTCGCTCTCCTGCATATTCTCAGGGATATTGTCGCGGTACTCTTCCTCCTCAGCCTGGAGGTCTTCGAGGTTGCCTTTCAGCTCCTCCAGCTGGTCGATGATGCTTTGCAGGCTCTTTCTGCGGATTTTGTTCATGGTCGTGTCCTTTCTCCCCGTAGGCCCGGTAGGTCAGGCGTTGTGTTTGGTGGGTGGGTCAGGCTGTTCTGGCGTTGATGTATTCGTACATATCGAAGTAGTGCTCCCTGGTGAGCTCGTTCCGCATATCGTAGAGCTGTTCCCGGAGCAGCTTCCGGGCCGCCTCCTTCGAGGCCATCATACCGATCACGCAGTCCACATAGCCGTAAGTGAATTTCTCGCCCTTCATTTCCTCCCGGACGTCTACCCACCGAACGCCCATGTAGACCTTGCCGGTAAACCGGGTGATGATTTCGTCGATCTCCGCTTCCTGCTCCCGGATGCTCTTGTTTACCGCACAGCAGATGAAGTTGTTTTCCATTCCACTGTCCCGCATGACTTCACAGGCGGTGGTGATCTGCTGGTAGCAGTTCCAGGCGATGCGCCGGTCATCAAAAGTTTCCTCGAAGCCCCGGAGGATGTCGGCGTATTTGCGAGAGAGAACTCTGCGCTGCAATTCGTACTTGTTTTGCTCCATAGGTCAGCTATCCTTTCTGCCCTCGTTACCTCCGGGGCGGGCGATAGTTCAGCAGCAGTAGAAGCGAAGCTCACCGTTGACCAGCTCGTACATGAAGTAGGCGCAGTCAAAGCGGACGTAGTTCCAGTCGGTGGATTCGTACACGGGCGCACGGTCGAAGGTGCCGGACTTGCGGAGGCGGCGGTACTTGTTAACCTCGTAGGTGTTGACCTCGTGCAGAATGCGGATCTTCTCAAGAGCGAAGCCGCACTCGTCAGCGATAAACGCCTTGGCCTCCTCGTCGGTCATCGTCTTGCCGCAGTCGGCAAGGTGGGCGTAGTCGCTCTGTCTCATGTTCGTGCCGGCACCATCGCTGGGCTTCCACTCAAGCTCACGGTCCAGCTCGGCGGTCAGCTCGTCGATCCGCTTTTCACGGTCGGCCACATCCTTCTTGTACTGCCGCTCGCTCTCCAGAAGCAAGCTGTTCAGGCGGTCGATCTCGGCGGCTCTGGCCTTGCAGAGCTTCCGCGCCCCGCCGTCCTTGACGAAAGCCTTGCAAAAGGCGTCCTTGTCACCGTCGAAGTCGTAATAGGCTTCTTCGATCTTGGCGTACTCTTTGGCGGTCGGCTCGAAGCCGGTGCGGTCGATAAATTCGGACATCATCATTTTGCGTTCCTCCTTGTATTTTCACACTCGGTGCTTTATACTGAGGGGGAGGGGAGCTTTCCCGCTCCCCCTCGCGCCGGGGTTAGGTCTCTTGGCGTTCGCCCTGCTGGGGCTTGCTGTTAGGTTTGATGGTGATTGTAATCCGGTCGGCTAAATCGGGGTTATCAGCCAGCAACCTCAGAAGCTCTTGCAGGGCTTCTTTTTTTGCTTTGTCCATCGGCCTGTCCTCCTTTCCGGAGAGGGTTGTTCCTCTCCCTTACAAGAACTATATTACACTAATTCGTGTCACTTGTCAACGGTTATTTTACATCTTTTCGTGGAAATCGTAAAAAAGTTTTTGACAAGCGACACATTTTAGTGTATAGTACGAGTGAGGAGGTGAGAGCATGGGACTCTCTGTTGCCGAAAAGATTCGCCTGATCATGAAAAGGCAGAAAATAACGATGGGCGATCTGGCTGAGGCGTCAGGGCAGACGCGGCAAAACCTGTCCAACAAAATGACGCGCGGGAACTTTACGGAAAAAGACATCACGGAGCTGGCGGCTGCGCTCGGCTGCACAGTCGAAATCCGTTTTGTCACACAGGACGGCGAGGAGATATAAGAAAAGGCCCCGGGCGAATGAACGCCCGAGGCCTCGGAGCAGGCTTAACGCTTGCTATGTATATCCGCGCCGGTGCGCGTCTTGACTCTGGTCTCCTTGTTTTCCTCTCGGATCATCAGGTCTGACAGCTCACACCCCAGCGCCTCACAAATAAGATCCAGATGCTCCAGGTTTACGCTTTCTGCGATCTCATGGTACAGGTCATTGATCGTCGAAGGTCGAATGCCTGTTGCCCTTGCAAGGTCAGCTTGTGACCACCTCCGCTCGCCAAGCCGGGTGGACAGTAAAATCCTAATCATAGCCATGCTCCTTTACGGTAGATTCTAACAACGATTTTAGAATCTCGCTGGATTTTGGTAGATTATAACGAAATCCGTTATGGCTATGAAAAAACACAAAGAGGCTACCGCGCAGGAACAATCCTGTGCAGTAGCCTCTTTTTTATTCTTCCGCGTCGAGCGGACAGACCAAAACGAAGACTCCGCCGACCATATAGATTGCAGAGATAGGAGCAGAGCCAGGCGACCTCTCGGTTCGTCTGGCTCTGCTTTGGTGGGGGAAGGTGGATTCGAACCACCGAAGTCACTGACAACAGATTTACAGTCTGCCCCCTTTGGCCACTCGGGAATTCCCCCATATTCACTTTGCTGCGCTGCGGAAAGATTGGAGCTGGTAGACGGACTCGAACCCCCGACCTGCTGATTACAAATCAGCTGCTCTACCAACTGAGCTACACCAG
>OLRW01000174.1_pt1 | contig 57915 bp, 49 predicted proteins | sample 1672701 | NCBI WGS metagenome assembly OLRW01 (sample SAMEA3136715, study PRJEB25190) | human gut metagenome | biome: human gut; feature: human-associated habitat; material: faeces | place: Austria | collected 2013
TGTTTTTAGTAATCTTTCGTTTTTCTTAGTCTTTCCTGTATACAGAACCCGGAGCCTGCATCAAACCCTCGATGTCTGTCTATTCGAATAAACTTTACATGCGATATCTGATTTCGTCCGAACTCGAAAAAGAATCCCTACGTCAAATCTTTATTTCTCCAGATTTTTAAACGCCGTTGACAGCATCAGTTTAATACGATTCAACTGATTTACTTCACTTGCGCCCGGATCGAAGTCGATTGCTACGATGTTGGATTCAGGGTGTCTGCGGCGGAGTTCTTTGATAACTCCCTTACCTACAACATGGTTTGGCAGGCAGGCGAATGGCTGGGTGCAGACAATATTTCCGGCACCGCTGTGAATGAGTTCGAGCATCTCACCGGTCAGGAACCATCCTTCACCGGTCTGGTTTCCGAGAGATACGATCTCTGAAGCCATTTTTGCAAGATCTTCAATGTGAGCCGGCGGATCAAAGTGTTTACTTTCTGCAAATGCTTTGGAAGCCGGAGCACGGAACCATTCCAGAGCTTTGATTCCAAGATTTCCTGCTGTTGCTTTGGACTTCTTCATTCCCAGATGGGAAACTTTGAAGTTCTGATTGTAGAAGCAGTAGAGCAGGAAGTCGAGAAGATCCGGAACAACTGCTTCGGCGCCTTCACTTTCCAGAAGCTCTGCCAGATGATTGTTGGCAGCCGGAAGGAATTTAACAAGGATTTCTCCAACGATTCCAACACGTGGCTTCTTGATATCAAGTGTCTCGATATTATCAAAATCATTGATGATCTCTTTACAAAGCTTCTTAAATCTCTTACGGGATGGATATCCTTCGGACACAAACTTCTTAACAACTTCAACCCATTTGCGGTGAATCTTATCTGTAGTTCCCGGTACGGCCTCATAAGGACGCATACGGTAAACACATTTCATAAAGATATCTCCGAATACTGCTGCGTAGATTCCGCGGAGAACCAGTGCAGGAGAAAGTTTGAATCCAGGATTGTCTTCCAGTCCACTTAAGTTAAGTGAGATAACCGGAATATGCTCCATGCCGGCTTTCTTAAGTGCACGACGGATAAATCCGATATAGTTCGAAGCGCGGCAGCCACCACCGGTCTGTGTAATAATAACAGCTGTACGATTCAAGTCATATTTTCCGGATAACAGTGCATCCATGATCTGACCGACAACGATCAGAGAAGGGTAGCAGGCATCGTTATTTACATATTTTAATCCCATATCGACAGCCTGTTTGTTATCGTTAGGAAGAACATCGATGTTGTATCCGGCAGCGCGGAAAGCAGGCTCAAGCAGTTCGAAATGAACCGGAGACATCTGCGGACAGAGAATTGTATAATCCTTACGCATTTCTTTTGTAAATGTGACCTTTTCGATAGAAGCCGGACGAATGGTACGTTTTTCCTGTTTCTTTTCACGCACACGGATTGCAGCGAGAAGAGAGCGTACACGGATTCTTGCAGCTCCAAGATTATTTACTTCATCAATCTTCAAAGTTGTGTAGATCTTATCTGAATTTGTAAGGATCGCAGCAACCTGATCTGTTGTAACAGCATCCAGTCCACATCCGAAGGAGTTGAGTTGAATCAGATCAAGATTCTCCGTTGTCTTTACATAATTTGCGGCAGCATACAGTCTGGAGTGGTACATCCACTGATCCATGACATTCAGAGGGTGCTCTGCCGGATTCAAATGAGAGACAGAGTCTTCTGTAAGTACTGCAATATTGTAGGATGTAATCAATTCAGGAAGACCATGGTTTACCTCCGGATCGATATGGTATGGACGACCGGCAAGTACGATACCGCGGTTTCCTGTTTCATTTAAGAAACGGATTGTTTCTTCCCCTTTATTTCTCATATCCTGACGACAGGCAGCAAGTTCATTCCATGCGTCATGGACTGCTGACTTGATTTCGCTTTCGGAAAGAGAGAACTTCTTACTTAATTCTTCTACAAGACGATAAGAAATCGTCTCTTCACTTTCAAAATTCAAGAATGGATGGATAAAATCAACTTCTCCGTTGACGATCGGGTCCATGTTATTCTTGATGTTTTCCGGATAAGAAGTAACGATCGGACAGTTGTAGTGATTATCAGAATCAGCAAATTCTTTCCGCTCATACGGGATTGACGGATAGAAAATGTGTTTCACTCCCTGATTGATCAGCCACTGTACATGTCCGTGCGCCAGTTTCGCCGGATAACACTCGGATTCACTTGGAATAGATTCAATACCAAGTTCATAAACCTTTCTTGTGGAAGCTGGTGACAGAACAACACGGAATCCAAGTTTTGTAAAAAATGTGAACCAGAACGGATAGTTCTCATACATATTCAATACGCGAGGAATACCGATTAATCCGTGTTTTGCCTCTTCTTCGGAAAGCGGTTCATAATCAAAATAGCGATGTAATTTATATTCAAATAAATTCGGCATCTGATTTTTTGATTTCTCTTTTCCAAGTCCGCGCTCACAGCGATTTCCTGTGATGAATTTACGTCCACCACTGAAATGGTTGATCGTCAGACGGCAGTTGTTTGTACATCCACGACATTTTGTCATTGTTGTGGAGTATTCAAGGGAACGGATGTCATCAATGGAAAGCATTGTTGTGCCTTCGCAGTCAACATAACGTTCACGGGCAATCAGAGCTGCACCGAATGCACCCATGATTCCGGCAATGTCCGGGCGGATCGCTTCACAGTTCGCGATTTTCTCAAAGCTTCGAAGAACTGCATTATTATAGAAGGTACCTCCCTGAACAACAATATGATTTCCAAGTTCGGATGCATCAGATACTTTGATTACCTTGAACAGGGCATTCTTGATAACAGAATAAGCAAGTCCGGCTGAGATATCAGCAACAGACGCCCCCTCTTTCTGTGCCTGTTTTACTTTTGAGTTCATAAATACAGTACAACGTGTTCCGAGATCGATCGGGTTCTGTGCATAAAGTGCTTCGTGAGCAAAATCCTCTACAGAATAATTCAGAGATTTTGCAAATGTCTCAATGAAAGAACCGCATCCGGAAGAGCAGGCTTCGTTCAGCTGAACACTGTCGACAGTCTGATTTTTGATTTTGATACATTTCATATCCTGACCGCCAATGTCCAGAATACAGTCTACATCCGGCTCAAAGAAGGATGCTGCATAATAATGAGAAACAGTTTCAACTTCTCCTTCATCAAGCATCAGAGCAGCTTTGATCAGTGCTTCGCCGTATCCTGTGGAACAGGAATGAACAATCTCTACACCCTCAGGGAGTTGATCGTAAATATCTTTGATCGCTGTGATCGTTGTACCAAGCGGATCCCCGTCGTTGTTGTGATAGAAGGAATAAAGAAGTGTTCCGTCTTCACCAACGAGAGCTGCTTTTGTAGTTGTTGAACCGGCATCGATTCCAAGAAATGCTTTTCCTTTGTATGAGGCAAGATCTTTTACCGGCACCTGATGCTTTGCATGGCGGGAAATAAATTCCTCGTAATCAGCAGTTGTTGCAAACAGTGGATCCAGACGTTCCACTTCGAAATCCATTTGGATTTTATTCTCGAGACGATTCTGCATATCACGCAGTTCCATCGGAGTATCTTTTTTGGAATTCAGTGCGGAACCAATCGCAGCAAACAAATGTGAGTGATTTGGTGCGATAATATGTTCATCATCCAGTTTTAATGTGCGGATGAATGCTTCTCTTAATTCTGAGAGGAAATGAAGTGGACCTCCTAAAAATGCAACATGACCACGGATCGGTTTTCCACAGGCAAGACCACTGATGGTCTGATTCACAACAGCCTGGAAAATGGATGCGGCAAGGTCTTCCTTAGCAGCACCGTCATTGATCAGTGGCTGGATATCTGTCTTGGCAAATACACCGCAGCGCGCAGCGATAGAGTATAATGCTTTGTAATTTTTAGCGTATTCATTCAGACCGGAAGCATCTGTCTGAAGAAGAGATGCCATCTGGTCAATGAAAGAACCTGTACCACCGGCACAGACACCATTCATACGCTGTTCTACATTTCCACCCTCAAAATAAATGATCTTCGCATCTTCTCCACCAAGCTCAATTGCTACATCTGTCTGAGGAGCGTAATCCTGTAGTGCAGTGGAGACTGCAATTACCTCCTGGACAAATGGAACACCGAGATGTTTGGCAAGTGTCAGGCCACCGCTTCCTGTGATGACAGGAGAAACCTGGATTGGTCCAAGCTTATAAAGCGCACGGCCGAGCAGATCGGAAAGCGTCTCCTGGATATTAGCGAAATGGCGCTCATAATCAGAGAAGAGGACTTCATTTTCATCATTAAGAATTGCAATTTTTACTGTTGTGGAACCAATGTCGATTCCTAAAGTATGTAGATTTTTTGCGTTCATAATTAATATCCCCAATCTTTTGTAATTCAGTTAATTTGTCAAATTTATATGAGTTACTACCTATTAAATGCGTTTGTTAGCTCGCAATAAATAACATTATACGACAAGATTCTCAAAAAGACAATGGTCATTGTAGTGTAGTAAGTGTGAAGAAATGAGCTGCAATATGGCAAAATGTCTAAGTAGAAAGGAACGGAAAATATCATATTCTTGTTAAAAGTGTATTAATATAAAAACAATCGTTTGACAAAACAAGTCTTCCCTTGTACAATTACTGCTATACAAAGATGTGAGTGCTGGCCACACGTAGTGGACAGTAATATAAAATGAAAATAGAAGGAGAATACAAGTTGAACTGGCTTGACAAATTAGAAAAAAAATTAGGTCGTTTTGCAATACCGAATCTTACGGTGTATCTGCTGGCCGGGTATGTGATAGGTTTCGCTATTTATTATTTAGCACCGGGACTTTTAGGATGGCTTACACTGGAACCGGCATATATTTTAAGAGGACAGATCTGGAGGATTATTTCCTGGGTATTGATCCCACCGACAGGAAGTTTGATTTCTTTACTGTTTCTAGTATTATTGTACTATTCTCTTGGTTCTGCACTTGAGAGAACCTGGGGAACATTCCGCTATAATGTATACATTTTTTCAGGAATACTTTTTACAGTGATCGCAGTATTCATACTGTATGGTGTGTTTTATCTTATCTATGGAATTGAACTTCCACTTTCAAGCATCGGATTGATCAGCACGAACTACATTACAATGTCTATCTTTTTGGCATTTGCTTCCATCTATCCGGATATGGAAGTTTTACTCTATTTTATTTTACCGATTAAGATGAAATGGATGGCTTTCGTATATGTAGCAATGGCACTGTATTATTTCTTTACAGGAAGTCTCGCAACGAAAGTTGCGATTGCGGCATCATTATTGAACTTTGTTATCTTTTTCCTGTCCAGCAGGAATATGAAGCGTTTCAGTCCGAAAGAGCAGGCGAGAAAAGCAAAGTTTAAACAGCAGACGAGACCACATATGACTTATGCGAATGGGGCAAGACACCGTTGTGCAGTCTGCGGACGTACAGAACTTGATGATCCGACATTGGAGTTCCGTTTCTGTTCAAAATGTAATGGAAACTATGAGTATTGCCAGGATCATTTATTTACACATGAACATGTAAAGTAGAAAATGAGAATTGTGTAACGCATATTTCTCATAGTTTACCGGAGATGAGGTATGGCAGTGCAGTGTATCAGATCAGAGTTGCAGCCGAAAGTGATACGGTGTAGCTTCGCTCCAGGTGTATAGGAACTTTATGGTTATATTTTTTAAAGGAGAGATTGACTTAGTATGAAAAAAACAAAAGTAGTATGTACGATGGGACCAAACACAAATGATAGAGAACTGATGAGAAAACTCATCCAGAATGGCATGGATGTAGCTCGTTTCAACTTCTCTCATGGTGATCATGAAGAACAGAAGGGTCGTATGGATATGCTCAAAGAGCTTCGCGAGGAAGAGCATGCAACGACAGCTATTCTTCTGGATACAAAGGGACCAGAGATCCGTACAGGTGTTCTGAAAGACGGAAAGAAGATTAAGCTTGAAACAGGGAAGACCTTTACACTTACTACAGAAGATATTGTTGGTGATGAGAATAAAGTATCTATCACATATAAGGGACTTGCAGAAGATGTAAGTGAAGGAAAGATTATTTTGATCGATGATGGTCTGATCGGACTGAAAGTAATCGGAAAAACAGATAAAGAAATTCATTGTGAGATCATCAACGGTGGTGAACTCGGAGAGAAAAAGGGCGTTAATGTACCGGGAGTACCGGTAAGACTTCCGGCAATCACTGAGAAAGATAAAGAAGATATTAAATTCGGAGCAGAGCAGGGAATTGATTTTATTGCTGCATCTTTCGTAAGAAATGCAGAGTGTATTCTTGAGATCAAGGCATATCTGAAGTCTCTCGGAGCTCCTTACATTCCGATCATCGCAAAGATTGAGAATGAAGAAGGAATCAGCAATATCGATGAGATCATTCGTGCAGCAGATGGTATCATGGTTGCCCGTGGAGACCTCGGAGTTGAGATTCCGGCAGAGGAACTTCCATATCTTCAGAAGATGATGATCCAGAAATGTAACGATCAGTTCAAGACAGTTATCACAGCAACACAGATGCTCGATTCTATGATGCGTAATCCACGTCCGACAAGAGCAGAGGTAACAGACGTTGCGAACGCTGTATATGACGGAACAGATGCTGTAATGCTCTCAGGAGAGACAGCACAGGGTAAATACCCACTCGAGGCGCTTCAGATGATGGTTCATATCATTGAGCAGACAGAGAAACACCTTGATTATGATAGCATGCTTGAGAAAGAGCACGGTCATTTAAGAGGCGGAGTATCCAGTGCAATCGGATATTCATCCGTACTGGCAGCAGCAAACCTGAATGCAAAATGTATCATTACACCATCTGTATCAGGAGCAACTTCAAGAGTTGTATCCAACTTAAGACCAAGACAGGAAATCCTTGGTGTAACTCCGAACGAGAGAACACTGAGAAGAATGTCTATTTACTGGGGCGTAAGACCGCTGAAGTCTCTTGAAGTTGATACAACAGAAGATATCTGTGAAAATGCGATCGAACTGGCACAGGTAAAACAGTATGTTGAGCCGGGAGATGTTGTAGTTATCACAGCTGGAATTCCTTCAACAAATGTAAGCAAAGAGAGAAGCTTTACAAGTAATATGATGAGAATTGTGACAGTAGATTAAATTAGAAAAACTTTTAATAAGAGCCAGAACAGTTACCGTGCGAGGTGCCTGTTCTGGCTCTTATTAAATACAATCAATATATTGACATCCAACAATCAATGCTGTATAGTGTTCCTGTAAAGAACTACTAATCAGAGGGATGGTGCTATGGACGAAAGTAAAGCAATTGAATATCTGATGCATTTTGGAATGTCCCGGCAGGAAGCAACTGTTTATCTTCGGCTGATCGAAGCAGGAAAGCAGACGGGGTATGAGATTGCGAGAGATACAGGAATCTCAAGGTCGAATGTGTATGCATCACTGGCAGCTCTGGTTGAGAAAGGGGCTGCATATCTGGTAGAAGAGGATGCCAAGCGATATATTCCGGTTCATGTTCAGGAGTTCTGTGGTAACAGAATTCGCAGAATGGAAGAAGAACAGAAGTGGTTGGATATGAATCTTACGGGAGAACAGAAAGAAGAAGAAGGATATGTTACGATCGATGGTCAGGAACATATTTCAGATAAGATCCATAATCTTCTGGCTAATGTGGAAGAAAGAGTGTATTGTTCCTGTTCCGGTGTCTGTCTGGAACAGTTGAAAGGACAGTTAAAGGAACTGACAGAAAAAGGAAAAAAGGTAGTTCTTGTGACAGATCATCCATTTGAACTTTCAGGGGCGATCATTTATGTGACGAAAGAAAAAGGAAATCAGATTGGTCTGATCACAGATTCTAAATATGTACTTTCGGGTGAGTATGGACAGGAGAGCAGAAACACTTGTGTCTATTCCGGACAGAGAAATTTCGTTACGCTGTTTAAAACAGCACTTGCGAATGAGATAGAATTAATCAAAATACGCGAAGGAGAAAATGAAAATGAGTAAGAAACCATTTGTGACAAAAGAACAGGTTGAAGAGATTGTAAAAACATATCCGACTCCGTTCCATCTTTATGATGAGAAAGGGATCCGCGAGAATGCAAAAGCATTAAAGGAAGCATTTGCATGGAATCCGGGATATAAAGAGTATTTTGCTGTAAAGGCAACTCCGAATCCGTTCCTTTTACAGATCTTGAAAGAGTATGGATGCGGTTGTGACTGCTCCTCTTATACAGAACTGCTTATGTCAGATGCAGTTGGAATTGATGGTCATGATATTATGTTTTCCTCTAATGATACACCGGAGGAAGATTTTAAACTTGCTGATAAACTTGGAGCAATCATCAATCTGGATGATATTACACATATTGACTTCCTTGAGAAGACAATCGGACATATTCCGGAGACAATCAGTTGCCGTTATAATCCGGGCGGAATATTCAAGATCAGTAATGATATTATGGATAATCCGGGAGATTCAAAGTATGGAATGACAACAGAGCAGATCACAGAAGCATTTAAGACACTGAAGGCAAAAGGTGCAAAAGAATTTGGTATTCATGCATTCCTTGCCAGCAATACAGTGACAAATGATTATTATCCAATGCTTGCAAAAGTTCTTTTTGAACAGGCAGTACGTCTTCAGAAAGAAACAGGAGTACATATTAAGTTTATTAATCTTTCTGGTGGTATTGGAATTCCTTACACACCGGATCAGGAGCCGAATGATATCCGTGTGATCGGAGAAGGTGTCCGCAAGGTTTATGAAGAAGTACTTGTTCCGGCAGGAATGGGAGATGTTGCAATCTACACAGAGCTTGGCCGCTTTATGATGGGACCTTATGGCTGCCTTGTGACAAAAGCAATCCATGAGAAGAATACTTATAAGAACTACATCGGAGTAGATGCGTGTGCTGTTAACCTGATGCGCCCGGCAATGTATGGAGCATATCATCATATTACTGTTCTTGGAAAAGAAGATGCACCGTGCGATCACAAATATGATGTAACAGGTTCTCTGTGCGAAAATAATGATAAGTTTGCAATTGACAGAATGCTTCCGGAAGTTGATATGGGAGATTACCTTGTAATCCATGATACGGGTGCACATGGTTTCTCTATGGGATATAACTATAATGGTAAATTAAAATCAGCAGAGCTGCTCCTGAAAGAAGATGGAAGTGTACAGATGATTCGCCGTGCAGAGACACCGAAAGACTATTTTGCAACATTTGATTGTTTTGAGGTTGGAAAGAAACTTTGCAAATAAAAAACAAATAAAATCATAAAAAAATAGTTGAAAAATGTGACCGGATATGGTAACATAAAAAAAGCTGATTCGGACAAGAAGGTTTTCTTGTCCGGCAGAATAAGCCGCTGTGGCGGAATTGGCAGACGCACTTGACTCAAAATCAAGCGGTTAGTAGCCGTGCCGGTTCGAGTCCGGCCAGCGGCATCGAACTTAATCTCTGAATATCTTACAAATTCAATGTTTGCAAGATATCCAGAGATTTTTTATATATTAGGAAAGTGTTTTCCTAATATATAAAAAACGCTCCGCTAAGGATGCGCACTGCGGCGTATAATGTAAGCGTCGCAAGCGGTCTACGTTTCCCACTTCGGTCCTTGCTAAACAAGCGCCACTGGCGCTTAGCAACGCCGCAGGCGCAAGAATGTGCCGAGGCACATTCTTTGTTCATGAGAAAAATATATAAGTTTAAAACAGATAAATGAGAAAAGTTCTCAAATAATAAAAATCCAATTGACTGGATAATAGACATCCTGTATACTTACGGAGTTAGTTAGACTAACATGAGTTAGAAAAGTATAACCGGGAGTGATTACATGAAATTAAAAAATATAAAATGTTTACTTGCAGTCTGTCTTTGTGCATCGGCCCTGTTGGTCGGATGCGGACAGAAGACAGCAGATAAATCCGAAACATCGTCTGAAAGTGCACAGAACCAGTCGGAGGATATACAAGAAGCATCCAGAGATGTTTTTGCAATGGATACCTATATGACTGTGACTGCGTATGGAGAAAATGCAGAAGCAGCCGTTGATGCAGCACAGGCAGAGATTGAGCGTCTGGACGCACTTTTATCGACAGGAAATGCAGATAGCGAGATCGCAAAACTGAATGCAGATGGAAGTGCAGAGCTTTCCGAAGATGCAGGCTATTTGACGGAACGCGCATTGGAACTTTATCAGGAGACAGATGGGGCGTTTGATATTGCGATTTATCCGGTGATGGAAGCATGGGGATTCCCAACACAGAACTTCCAGGTTCCGTCACAGGAGACATTGGATCAACTTCTTCCACTCACTGATGCGGGAAATATTTCTTATGACAAAGAAACAAGAAAGATATCTTTCGGTGTAGAAGGAATGAAAATCGATCTGGGAGGAATTGCAAAAGGATATACCTCATCCAGAATTATGGACATTTACAAAGACAATGGAATCACAAGTGGATTAGTGAATCTTGGCGGAAATGTGCAGGCACTCGGAACAAAGACGGATGGAACGAAATGGAAGATTGCAGTGCAGAGTCCCGATGACACAGAAGATTATCTGGGAATTCTGAGTGTTCAGGATAAGGCTGTTATCACTTCAGGGGGATACGAACGGTATTTTGAACAGGATGGTGTGACGTATCATCACATCATTGACCCAAAGACCGGATACCCGGCAGAAAGCGGACTTGTCTCTGTAACAATTGTAAGTGAGGATGGAACACTGGCAGATGGACTGTCTACTTCACTTTTTATTATGGGAGAAGAGAAAGCGGCAGATTTCTGGAGAGAACATAAGGATGATTTTGATGCAATCCTTATGAGTGATGATGGGACGCTATATGTAACAGAAGGGCTGGAAAATGATTTTTCAACGGAGAGAACAGTTGAGATCATTCGATAGAAAAGTGTAAGACAGAGTAGATTTTGGAGGAAAAATGGATTTAAAAGAAACAGGAAAGAAGCTGAAACCATTTGCACCGGTACTTTCAGTAGCAGTTGTGGCATCCTGTGTAGCAGGCACCCTGAGTGGATATCAGCCACCGGTTTATGCAGCGCAGGAGCAAACGAATTCTGTAAAAGAAGAGACTACAAAGTCAGAAGAGCAGGAGCAGGCGGTAAAAGGTTCTTTTGATCTGACGGATGGTGTTTACAAAGGAACCGGAACAGGTTACGCAGGAGATATTACAATTGCTGTGCAGATCAAAGACAGGCAGATCACAGCAATTGATATTTTGAGTTCATCTGACGATGCAGCATTTTTCAAACGTGCACAGGCGGTGATCGATAAGATCATCGAAGGACAGACATTGGAAGTCGATACTGTTTCAGGGGCAACCTATAGTTCCCGGGGAATCATCAGTGCGGTGAAGAATGCACTGACAGGAGAAAAAGACAGCGGAACAACAGGACAGTCACAGTCTGGTGGCGGCGCGGCAGCAGGAAGTTCTACTTCTGTCGCAACAGTGGAAGACCCGGCAGCATATAAGGACGGAACTTATTACGGAACAGGGACTGGATTTGGCGGAACACTGAAAGTAAAGGTTGAGATCAGTGGCGGAAAGATCACAGACATCCAGATTATGGAGAATCAAGATGGAAGCGAATACATTTCCAAAGCCTCTGCACTGATCAATGCGATCATCAGTAGTCAGAGCACCAATGTAGATACCGTGTCTGGAGCAACGTACAGTTCGGTTGGAATCATCCAGGCAGTAAGAGATGCATTAAGTCAGGCGGCAGTGAGTGGAAATGGAGCGACTTCGGATCCATCTGAAACGAATAGCTCGAACAGTTCTTCCAGTCAGGATCAGAGTACATCAATAACCGGAACAGTTCCATACAAAGAAGGAATCTATTATGGAACAGCGGAAGGATACAGTGGAGATGTATCGGTAGCTGTGGTGATCCAGGAGCATACGATCAAAGCAATTTTAGTCACAGAGACATCAGATGATGAAGCATTTTTCAACCGCGCAATGGATGTAGTGAAAAATGTGCTTAAAAATCAGAATACAGATGTAGATACTGTATCTGGTGCAACTTACAGTTCTAAGGGACTTCTCGGAGCAATAAAGAATGCTTTGAAACAGGCGGAGAAAGTAACGAATGGAGAATCCATTGAAGAGAAAGCAGATACAACGGAACTGGAAAATGCAGTCAAGTCAGCAGAAGCACTTGTGATGGAGGAGTATACGCAGAGTAGCTGGGCGGTTCTGAGTCTCCGACTGAATGATGCAAAAGAGCTGTTGGAAAGAGCTGCGAATGAAACAGTGGAACAGCAGACGGTTGATAAAGCTGTGGAAAATCTGAACCTTGCAGTTGCACAGCTTGAGAAAAAGAAGTCAGATCAAGAGGAAGAAGTGAAGACAAAATACATCGATGGAACTTATGAGGTGAGTGTACCATGTAAGCCGGATGAGGATGAAGATTTTACAGAGTATCAGCTTTCTATGAAGGTGACAATACGAAATGACAAAATTGTATCCATTACTGACGTGTCAGGAGATGGGGATGCAGCGAATGACAGCTATATCAAGAAGGCGGCAAATGGAACTTCAAGCAAAAAAGGTGTCGTTTCCCAGATTATTACCAAAGGAATGCCGGAAGAAATTGATACGGTATCCAGAGCAACCTGTTCTTCGAATGCGATTATTGACGGATGCAAAAAGGCACTGGAAATGGCTTTAAGACCAGAAGAGACGGAGGCGCAGTAGGATGAAAGAGTTTATCGTAAGACTGTTTAGTCTGCTGGCAATCGTCGGTGTCCTTTTCGGATATAATGAAGTGTTGGATGTCCGTGCGAAGGATGAGGAAATCGCAAAACTGAATGCACAGTTGGAGGTACAGTCATCTGGTGCCGGCAGTGATTCTGAGTCAGGGAGTGATTCAGGAGATGGAGCAGGATACAAGGATGGAACCTATATCGGAGAAGCGGATGGATTTGGCGGAACGGTTGCGGTAGAAGTTACTGTAAAAGATGGAAAGATCGAAGCGGTAGAAGTGACCTCCGCCGAGAAGGAAGACAGTGCATATCTTGCGATGGCGGAAGATATCATTCCGAAGATCATAGAGGCGCAGAGTGCAGAAGTTGATACGATCAGCGGAGCAACGTTCAGTTCGACAGGAATTAAAAATGCAGCAGAACAGGCATTAGAACAGGCGGTAAAGTAGTTTGAAGAAGTTGAATATACATAATTTAAAAGCAAAAGAAATTAAAAAATTGCATACTTGGCTTCGTGCCTTGATTCAGATCCTCTATTTTCTGTTTCTGCCATCTGTGTATACAGCGGCATTTGCCGGCGTGAAATACATTTTCACACAGATAGGAGCAGGCGAGGCAATCGGGCTGACCTCTTTTGTAACGGTGCTTATAGTTCTTTGTGCGTATACGATTCTTTTCGGAAGATTCTTCTGTGGATTCGCATGTGCATTCGGAAGTCTTGGAGATGGAATTCATGCATTTTATATCTGGTGCTTTAAGAAGAGAAAGAAAAAGCCGGTGCTGCTTTCAGAAAAGATCACAGAGAAGTTAAGCTATTTGAAATATCTGGTATTGACTGTAATTGCAGTATTTTGTTTTGCAGGAATATATGGAAAGGCAAAAGGGACAAGCCCGTGGGATGTTTTTTCTATGCTGCATGCAGGAAATCTTCATTTGCAGGGATATTTGCCGGGAGTGATATTACTACTTCTTATTATTGTGGGGATGTGTCTGGAAGAAAGATTTTTCTGTCGGAATCTGTGTCCGATGGGAGCAGTATTCTCATTGCTTCCGGTGCTTCCGTTCTTTGCATTGCACCGCGACAGAGAAAATTGCATCAAAGGCTGCAGCGGATGCACGAAGAAATGTCCATCCGGGATCGGACTCCCGGAAGACGGATCACTCAAAGTCGAGGGAGATTGTTTCCAATGCCAGAAATGTATTGATACCTGTCCAAAGAAGCATATCCATACAGGAATCAAAGGTCTGAAGGGAAATGAATTCTGGTTTACGATTCTTCGGGCAATTCTGTTACTTGTAATTATGATCTGGGCAGGAGTGTAATAGATGAAGAAAAAAGATCTGTTTTTAGGAGGCGGAATCCTCTTTGCGGCATGTGTACTGTTTCTTGTGATGAATCTGATGCAGTATGTACAGGCAAAGGAAAGCGGACAAAAAGAAAATCAGGAAAAACAGGTTGTGATCAAGGTGGACGGAGAAGTTTACGGAAGATATGCTTTGGATGAAGACCAGGTGATCGAAGTGCAGGAAGGAGATTTTTACAACCGTGTCCGGATTGAGGATGGAAAAGCTTACATGGAAGAGGCTGACTGTCCGGATGGATATTGCGAAGAGCAGGGGAAGATCAATAACCGGACACAGACCATTGTCTGCCTGCCTCATAAGCTGGTTGTAGAAATAGAAGAAGTTGAGAATTCTGATGATTCTCAAAATGAAAAGGAACATTTACCGGATACAATTTCTAAATAAATCAATTGTTCGACTGTAAAGGAGAATGTATGAATAGAAATAAAAAACTTGCGAACATGGCAATGCTTGTTGCGCTGGCAATGATTTTTAGTTATGTGGAAAGCCTGATCCCAATTAATTTTGGAGTGCCGGGGCTGAAGCTTGGAGTGGCTAATCTGGTCACTGTAACAGGTCTTTATTTTCTGGAAATTCCGGAAGTACTGGCGGTATCTGTACTGCGTGTGCTTCTGACAGGATTTCTTTTTGGAAATGGAATGTCGATTATTTACAGTCTGGCAGGGGCGGTTGTCAGCCTTCTTGCCATGGTACTTGTAAAGAAGATGGATGGAATTTCCATTGTAGGAGTCAGTATCACTGGCGGCGTCTTTCATAATATAGGACAGATTCTTGTTGCGATGGCAGTGGTGGAGAATCTGAAACTGATTTATTATCTGCCGGTTCTTCTTGTGGCAGGAACAGTGACAGGGTTCGTGATTGGAATTGTCGCAGGAAAGATTTTACCGGTTGTGAAGAAAGAAGCTGTAAGGACAGTATAGATATATACTTTTTGATTATAGGTTAGCGAAAGCTAACTTGATAATATATTCCATGCGGAAGCAGGAAAGCAGAACTGCGACAGGCAGGATCTGTATGTAACTATTTTAGTTAAAAAGGAGGTTTCTATGAAAAACAAAGAAATGAAAGTAAAGGCAATGTCCATGGCAGTGGCAATGTCTATGGTAGTAGGACTTTGCCCGTCAACCATCTTTGCGGCAACAGGAAGTCAGACTGCAAAGGATGGAACTTATACAAAGACGGCTCATGTAACCAGAACAGAAGATGACAGTGACGATGAGTGGGAAGAATATGATGTAGAAGTAAGCTTGAAAGTAGAGGATGGAAAATTCTCTGAGATCACAGTCACACCGAAAGAAGGATATGACGAAGAAAATGCATCCTATTTCAATAAAGCATATTCCAAATCAAAAGGATTTAAAACAAAGCTTGAAGGCCAGGCCGCTACAGAAGATACAATTAACAGCTGGGATACAGTTTCCGGTGCAACACGTACTTCTGATGCAATTAAAAAAGCTGCACTTGAAGCAATCCAGTCAGCTCCGGTAGCTGGGGAGACAGTTACCATTGACACAGCAAAGCTGGAGTCAGCAATCGTAGCGGCTGAGAAACTGACAGAATCTGATTACACAGCAGATAGCTGGAGTGCAATGCAGACAAAATTAACTGCAGCGAAGGCCGCTCTGAAAGCAAAGGAATCCCAGAGTGCAGTGGACACAGCGGCAGATGAGTTGAATGCAGCAGTGAAGGCATTGGAAAAGGCAGAAGTTGCGAAAGAAACTTATGTGTTGATGAATATCCCATATTCTGAATTTTATGCAGCTGATCAGGTAGCAGGAGCAGACAGTGTATCCTCCGCTACAAAAGCGAAAACAAGATCAACACTTGTAGCTGGATCTTATCATGTAAACAGTGATGGAACAGATATTACAGGTATTACATATCCGGTTAAGATTAGTGATGCATCTGTACTGAAAAACTATACACAGATCACAGATGACAGCAAGCTTTCTATTACAGTGAATATGAAAGGAAAAGAGACAACAACAGAATATAATGGAAAAGATGCGTTATTCGAGAGCGCAAGCTATTCTTACTATATTTTAAGTGAGACTCCTTCCTATTATAAGGAAGCAACAGTAAATGCAGATGGTTCACTCAGCTTTAGTGAAGTGAAAGGTGCAACTGCACAGAAGTTGAGTGATGCATCAATTGATTTCACAACAGATACAAAGTATGGAGATTATGAATTAGATGTAAATGGACTCCCAGAAACAGTTAATACAGTATATGGAGTTGTGATCAGCACAAAAGAAGGAGACAACTACGGACTTCGTCATCTTGAAAATATCTGGAAAAAGAAAGAACTGGCATGGAGTACAGGATTTGTGACAACATCTCATGGAAACACACTGGACTCAAAAAATTATGAAAAGATGATGGGTCAGACAATCAATAAAATCACATATTACACAGATAATGGAATCTATGAGATTGATGCAGATCAGTATGTGCCGGTTAAATTCAATGGAACTATCGCAGCAGAGAATGCAGATGTTGAAAGTGGAAAAGTAAATGTAACTGTAGAAGGCCTTCCTGACGATTATCAGGCAGAATATACAGTTGAAGGTCTTGAGGATGTTCAGGTAAAAGACGGAGTACTTACCTATAAGACAAAAGGCGCTGAGATAGGCAAATATACTCTGAAAGTATCTGATAAATCCGGAAAATATGCAGATCTTACGACAGATTTTGAATTGACAACAGAAGCTGTACCGGTTGTATTTAACAGTGAAAGTGCAGCACTTGTAGCGGCAGAAGGATATGCAGCAGAGGATGTAACTTCTTATGTAAAGAATATCGAATCTGTAACAGTTGACGGAACAGAGTATGCGGCAACAGGAAAACGTGCAGTGAAGATCATCAAAGAAGATGGAACAATTGACACAACTGCGGCTCCGTTTAAGGATGCAGAAAACGGACAGGAATTTAAGATCTCAGTAAAGGCAACAGGCTATGCAAAGGATTATGAATTCACTTATACTTTATCACAGGAGAGTGAGTATACTTACGCATATGTAGGACTTAGCTGGGCAGAGTACTGGGCTGCTGAAAATGTGCAGGCAGCAGGAGATACATCTTCTTCAGATGCAAAGGATTCAAAAGGAGAGTCTGACAAGGGTGCATTCGATACTGTAACAAGAGCTACAGTAAATCATGGACTTCACAGAGGTTCTTTCCAGTGCAACGCAGTAATCAAGGCGGAAAATGGAAAAGAGTATGCAGTAGAGTACTGGACAGATGGAACTACTGCAGTTCTGACAGACGGAAGCAAGATTACATTTAACAGAGGAGAGATTACAGAAGAATCCGGTGCAACAACAAAGATGACAGAGTATGATGTACTCGGACTGAAATATGTGCCGGTGAAAGTAAAAACATCTGATCTGGATGCACTGAAAGCAAGCTATCGTGTGATCGAAAACGGAAGTGAACTTGCGGGAGGATATTCAGAAAAGAATTTGGTAAGCTATACAGGACTGGTTGCCAATGTAACAGAGAATACAAACGGTCTGAAAACAGCAACAAAGAATGAGGATGGATCTTTCAGTTTCTCTGCAAGAGTGAATAATGGATCAGAGTCCGGAATCAAAGATCAGGCACTCAAGACAGCACCATCAGCAGAGGAAGCAGGGCTGACAGTAAAAGAAGCAAGCGGATCTTATGGAGAATTCTTAAGAGTTGATCTGACAGGAAATTATGGTGATCTTGGATCAAATCTCCAGACTGTTACATGGACTTACTATGGAGATGACAGCACATATACAAATGCAAAAGCTACTTATGGAACAAAATTTGCAGCAGATAACTGGATGCACAAAGCAATGGGAATCCAGCTTGGACTGACAAATTCTCTTCGTTGTACACTTCCGAAAGGAACGGATGGAACAGGATATTGGACCATTACACTGACAGCACTTGGATATAATGACGTGACATACAAATTCCAGGCAACAGAGGAGAACATTGTAAAAGCATCTGAGGATAAAACAATCACAACAACAGAGCTTGAGGCAGCTATTGCAAAAGCAGAAGCCCTGAAAGAAGCTGATTATACAGCGGAAAGCTGGGCATCTATGCAGATGGAACTTCAGGAAGCAAAAGATGAATTGAAAAATCCAAAAACTCAGGCAACTGTAGACGAGGCAGTAAGCCACCTCAACGCAGCTGTTGAAGCACTTGTTAAGGCAGAGGGAGATAAGACAGAAGAGGATAAGAAAGACGACGATAAGAAAGAAGAGCCGGCAGCAGTTGATACTTCTTCCCTTGAGAAAGTAATCAGTGATGCGGCAGCTCTTAAAGAAGCTGATTACACAGTTGACAGCTGGAAGGCATTGCAGAGTGCACTGACAGACGCTAAGAGCGCATTAAATGCAAAAGAAAGCCAGGAAAAAGTTGATAAAGCAACAGATGAGTTGAATGCAGCAATCAAAGCACTTGTAAAGAATGGAAATCAGGCGGGAAGTCAGAATGGAAGTGCAACTCCGACTGTTACAAAGAAGGCAGGAACAACTACGGATGGATCAGCTTCCAAAGGAACAAGTGGATCAAAAGCCGCAAAGACAGGTGATCCGGCAAATGTTCTTGGCTTATTAGGACTTGCATTCTCCTCACTCGGAGCAGGAGTTGGCGGATTTGCATGGAAGAGAAAAAGAAAATAAAGACAAGAAAATTGAGAAAATTTTTCAACAATTTCGCGAAAAAGATTAAAATAGTGCATTGACACTATCGCTTTAAAGTGATAAACTCCTAGCAAATGGAATAACGCTTTAAACCGATGAAGCGGAGATCAAAGTAATTATGCGCGCACAGAGAGTCCGGGAAGCTGAGAGCCGGATCGAGATGCAGGTTGCCAAATGGACCGCTGAGGGCACAGTCAAAGGATTTGAGAATCCGAGTACTCTGTGACGTGTGGGCATACGTCAGTTGCCGGAGATATGTTAGTATCTTACAGAGCGCAGGGGAGTGTACCCGTGAATCAAGGTGGCACCGCGGAAAAGATTTAGATTTACCGTCCTTGACAGAATAGGAATATTCTGTCAGGGACTTTTTTTCTACCATAAACATATATTTCCTATCGGGATAAAAGAGAAATTCATTTTGCAGCATAACTTCAAGGAGGAATACACATGGACAAGACATTAGAACAAATCAGATCCTACGCTGAACAAGGCAGATACAAGCGAGTTCCGATCAGCAAAGAGCTGTATGCAGATGCATTTACGCCGATTAGTGTGATGCGGACGCTGCGGGCGGCAAGCAAGCATTGCTATCTGCTGGAAAGTGCGGAGGACAGACAGCAGTGGGGAAGATATTCCTTCCTTGGATATGCACCAACGATGGAGATCACTTGTACCGATGGGCGTGTGATCATCAGCGAAGGGCATGAAGATGAGGATAAGACCATCCGGGAAGTTTTAACCGACCATCCGGGAAAGGTTCTAAGAGAAATTCTCGAAGCATATAAAAGTCCGGTTGTTCCGGGACTTCCGCCATTTACAGGAGGGCTTGTTGGATATTTTTCTTATGACTACATCAAATATGCAGAACCGACATTGAAGCCGGTTCTGGAAGAGAAGAATGAGACTACAGGAAAGACAGCAGCAAAAACGGCAGTAAGAGATTTCCGGGATGCGGACTTGATGTTATTTGACCGTGTCATCGTATTTGACAATTACAGACAGAAGCTGATCCTGATTACAGGCGTGAAGCTGGAAGGTGATCTGGAAGAAAATTATGCGAACGCGAAGCAGGAATTAGAAGAGATGGAACGATTGATCCGAAGCGGGGCGCAGGCAGATTTCCGACCACTGGTTTTAGAAGAAGCGTTCCATCCGGGAGTGGATAAAGAAGATTATTGCAAGATGGTTGAGAAAGCTAAGGAATACATTTATGAAGGTGATATTTTCCAGGTCGTGTTATCCAATCCGCTGACAGCGAAGGCAAAAGGAAGTCTTTTTGATACCTACCGGGTGCTTCGAACCTCGAATCCATCTCCGTATATGTTCTACTTTTCAAGTGATGATATTGAAGTGGCAGGGGCTTCACCGGAAACGCTGGCGAAGTTAGAAAACGGACAGGTGTGCACTTTTCCTCTTGCTGGTACAAGGAAGCGAGGAGTGACCGAAGAGGAAGATCAGGAATTGGAGAAAGAGCTACTTGCAGACGAGAAAGAGCTTGCAGAGCACAACATGCTTGTAGATCTTGGGCGAAATGATGTCGGCAAGATCAGCCAGCCGGGAACAGTTAAAGTTGATAAATATATGGAAATCCAGAGATATTCCCATGTAATGCATATTGGTTCCACAGTAACAGGCAAGATTCGGAAAGATAAGGATGCGCTGGACGTAGTAGATGCGATTCTCCCGGCAGGAACGCTTTCCGGAGCACCGAAGATCCGCGCATGTGAGATTATCGCAGAACTTGAACAGGAGAAGAGAGGTATCTACGGAGGAGCAGTCGGCTATCTCGATTTTGCAGGAAATGTAGATACATGCATTTCCATCCGTCTTGCTTATAAGAAAAATGGATACATTCGTGTACAGTCAGGAGCCGGAATCGTAGCAGACAGTATCCCGGAAAATGAATTCCAGGAGTGTTTAAATAAGGCAGGGGCAGTACTTCAGGCAGTGGAAACTGCGAAAGGAGGATTGGAATGATACTATTACTTGACAATTATGACAGCTTTACCTATAACCTATATCAGTTTATCGCAGGAGTAGAATCAGAAATAAGCGGCATACAAAAAGATCAGACGAATTCAGAAGTAAAGGTTGTTCGAAATGACCAGATCACACCGGAAGAGATTCTGGAACTTGCACCGGAGGCACTGGTGATCTCACCGGGGCCGGGCAAACCTTCTGATGCCGGAATCTGTATCGAAGCAATTCAGAAGCTGAAAGGAAAAATCCCGATGCTCGGCGTTTGTCTCGGACATCAGGCGATGGCGGAAGCATTCGGAGCAACGGTAGGTCACGCCGGACAGCTGATGCACGGGAAGACATCACAGCTGAAAGATGTAAAGACAGACAGTGTTCTGTTTCAGAATCTGACACTTCCAATCCAGGTGGCAAGATATCATTCACTCGCAGTTAAGGAAGAGACACTACCGGAAGAACTGATTGTGACAGCGCGAAGCGAGGACAACGAGATCATGGCGATGGAACACAGAGAATATCCAATCTTTGGGTTACAGTTTCATCCGGAATCTGTGATGACACCGCAGGGACTTCAGATGATAGAGAATTTTATTAACTATGCAAAAGCATTGAAGGAGAATTAAGAAATGATAAAAGAAGCAATTATAAAATTATCAAAGAAAGAAAATCTCATCTATACAGAAGCAGAAGAAGTAATGAATGAGATTATGGAAGGAAAGGCATCGGATGTTCAGAAGTCAGCATATCTGACAGCACTTTCCATGAAAGGTGAGACAATCGATGAGATCACAGCATCAGCAGCGGGAATGCGTGCACACTGCATCAAGCTTTTGCATGACATGGATGTGCTGGAAATCGTAGGAACAGGGGGAGACGGAGCAAATTCATTTAACATTTCAACAACATCCTCCCTTGTGATTGCGGCAGCAGGAATCCCGGTCGCAAAGCATGGTAACCGTGCAGCATCTTCTAAGTCCGGTGCGGCAGATGTACTTGAAGCACTTGGAGTGAAGATCGATGTCGCACCGGAGCGCAGCACTCAGCTTCTCAAAGACATTCAGATCTGTTTCTTATTTGCACAGAATTATCATATTGCGATGAAATATGTCGGACCGATCCGTAAAGAACTTGGTATCTGTACCGTATTCAATATTCTTGGGCCACTGTCTAATCCGGCAGGAGCGAACATGGAACTGATGGGAGTTTATGATGAAAGCCTTGTAGAGCCACTTGCAAGAGTCATGGCGAATCTCGGAGTCGTCCGCGGAATGGTCGTTTACGGACAGGATAAGTTAGATGAGATTTCCATGTGTGCACCGACTACAGTCTGTGAGATTAAAGACGGAACATTTACAAGCTATGAGATCACACCGGAGCAGTTTGGTTATGAGAGATGCGAAAAAGGTGCACTAACAGGAGGAACACCTCAGGAAAACGCACAGATCACATTGGATATCATTTCTGGAAAAGAGCTGGGAGCAAAGAGAAATGCTGTTTGCCTGAATGCAGGAGCAGCAATCTATCTTGCAGGAAAAGCAGATTCGATCGAAGCAGGTGTAAGAAAAGCAGAACAGATCATTGACGAAGGACTTGCACTGAAGAAGCTGGAGCAGTTTAAAGAAGAAAGTAATAAATAAAAAGTCTGATCCCCGGCTATGCAGGGGAGAATGGAAGAAGCAACTTGAAAGAAAAAGAGGAACAAATAGTATGAATATACTCGAGAAAATTACCGAGCGCACGAAAGAGCGGATCGAAGAAGAAAAGAAAATAGTTCCATTAGAAGAGGTTCGAAGGCAGGCGGAAGAAAAAGGAATTAAAGATCAAATCCCAGTATTCGAACAGGCACTTCGGGCAGACGGATTATCCTTTATCTGCGAGGCAAAGAAAGCGTCACCTTCCAAAGGATTGATCGCACCGGATTTTCCATATGTAGAGATCGCCAGAGACTATGAAGCAGGCGGCGCGGCAGCAATCTCCTGTCTGACAGAACCGTTTTGGTTCCGGGGCAGTGATGCGTATCTGAAAGAAATTGTGCAAAATGTATCCATTCCGATACTCAGAAAAGATTTCACCTGTGATGAATACATGATTTATCAGGCGAAAGCAATGGGAGCCTCGGCAGTACTTCTGATCTGTTCGGTATTAGAAGATGGCAGGTTAAAAGCGTATCATCAGTTGGCAGACGAACTCGGACTATCTGCTTTGGTAGAAACACATAACGAAGAAGAAATCTTAAGAGCACAGAAGATCGGTGCAAAGATTATCGGTGTAAATAACCGGAATCTGAAAGATTTCACAGTGGATATCAAGAATAGCATTCGGCTAAGAGAAATGGTCAGTTCGGAAACAGTTTTCGTATCTGAGAGCGGTATCCGCGGAGTGGAAGATATGAAAGCACTTTATGAAAATGGAACCGATGCGGTACTGATCGGAGAACTTCTGATGAGAAAATCTGATCGGAAAGCAGCACTGATGGAGTTGAAGCAGCAGACAGGAAGGCAGCTAGATATGAATTAGCGGAAGATATAGTATGAGACAAGAAAAAATGAACATGCCCAAGATTAAGATCTGCGGATTAAGCCGCCCGGAAGATATTACCTATATAAATGAGGCAAAACCGGATTATTGCGGATTTATCATCGATGTGCCAAAGAGCCGGAGAAATGTATCCATTTCGAAAGTTCGTGAACTGGTTCAAAATCTTGAATCGCAGATTTGCCCGGTCGGAGTATTTGTCGATAAAGACTGTGGCGAGGTCGCACAATTATTAAATGAAGGAACCATTCAGATCGCTCAGCTTCACGGGCAGGAAGATGAGGCATATATAAAGAAGTTGAAAAGTCTGACAGACCATCCGGTGATGAAAGCATTTTCGATTCAGGAGAAAAAAGATCTTGATGCGGCGGCAGCGAGCAGTGCAGATCTGATTCTTCTCGATCACGGAAAAGGCGGAACTGGCGAGACATTTGATTGGAGTCTTTTGGAAGGCTGGACAAAGCGGCCGTATTTCCTCGCAGGAGGACTGAATCCGGAGAACATACCGGAGGCAATACAGCGAATACATCCTTGGGGAATTGACCTGAGCAGTGCAGTGGAGACAGATGGAAAGAAAGATCGTGAGAAAATTCTTCAAGCTGTGAAAACTGTGAGAAATTTTGAAAGCAGTAAACATTTTTTGAAAAACAAAAGAGTATACAAGTGAATGAATAAATTTACCAAAACAATAGAAACAAGAAAGAAGGAGAGACAACCATGACAAAAGGAAGATACGGAATCCATGGTGGACAGTACATTCCGGAGACACTGATGAATGCAGTGATCGAATTGGAAAAGGCGTACAACTACTATAAAAATGACAAAGAATTTAATGACGAACTGAATACATTATTAAATGAATATGCAGGCAGACCGTCTCTTTTATACTATGCAGCACGTATGACAGAAGATCTTGGCGGGGCGAAAATTTATCTGAAACGAGAAGACCTCAATCACACAGGTGCCCATAAGATCAACAACGTGTTAGGTCAGGTTCTTCTTGCGAAGAAGATGGGAAAGACAAGAGTGATCGCTGAGACCGGTGCAGGACAGCATGGAGTTGCAACAGCGACAGCAGCGGCTCTGATGGGAATGGAATGTGAAGTCTTCATGGGAAAAGAAGATACAGAGCGTCAGGCACTGAATGTATACAGAATGCGTCTTCTCGGAGCACAGGTACACGCGGTTACAAGTGGAACTGGTACTTTGAAAGATGCTGTTTCGGAGACGATGCGTGAGTGGACAAGAAGAATTGATGACACACATTATGTACTCGGATCCTGTATGGGACCGCATCCATTTCCGCAGATCGTGCGTGATTTTCAGGCAGTTATATCTAAAGAGATCAAGGAGCAGATCCTTGAAAAAGAAGGAAAACTCCCGGATGCAGTGCTTGCCTGTGTCGGCGGAGGATCCAATGCGATCGGTGCATTTTATAATTTCATTGAAGATGAAGGCGTGCGCCTGATCGGATGCGAGGCGGCAGGACGCGGCGTGAATACAGCAGAGACAGCTGCAACGATCGCGACTGGTAAGCTTGGAATCTTCCACGGAATGAAATCTTATTTCTGTCAGGATGAGTACGGACAGATCGCACCGGTTTACTCAATCTCAGCCGGACTGGATTATCCGGGAATCGGACCAGAGCATGCAGATCTTTATGATAAGGGAAGAGCAGAATATGTAGCAATCACTGATGATGAGGCAGTCGATGCATTTGAGTACCTTTCTAAATTAGAAGGAATCATTCCGGCGATCGAGAGTGCGCATGCAGTTGCATATGCAAGAAAGCTTGCGCCGACAATGGGAAAAGACCAGATTATTGTAATTAATATTTCAGGACGCGGAGATAAGGACTGTGCAGCAATCGCACGTTACAGAGGGGAGGATCTTCATGAGTAGAATACAGGAAGCATTTAAAGGGAAGAAAGCATTTATACCATTTGTCACATGTGGTGACCCGGATCTTGAGACAACGAAACAGATTGTCTATGAGATGGAGAAAGCAGGGGCGGCGTTGATCGAGCTTGGAATCCCATTTTCCGATCCGACAGCAGAAGGACCGGTCATTCAGGGCGCAAACCTGCGTGCGCTGACAGGAGGCGTGACTACAGATAAGATCTTCGATATGGTAAAAGAAATCCGTCAGAATACACAGATTCCACTTGTTTTTATGACATATGCAAATGTTGTGTTCTCTTACGGAACAGAAAGATTTCTTGAGAAAGCGAAAAATGTCGGAATGGATGGTCTGATTCTTCCGGATGTTCCATTTGAAGAGAAAGAAGAATTTGACATCGTGTGCAAAAAGTACGGAATCGATCTGATCTCATTGATTGCACCGACTTCTCATGACCGAATCCGGATGATTGCAAAAGAAGCATCGGGATTCGTATATTGTGTTTCTTCACTTGGTGTAACAGGAACAAGATCCTCGATCACGACGGATATCGGAGCAATGGTGAAGCTTGTAAAAGAGGAAAATGATATTCCATGTGCGGTTGGATTCGGAATCTCCACTCCGGAGCAGGCGGCGAAGATGTGTCAGAGCGCAGACGGTGCGATCGTTGGAAGTGCAATCGTTAAGTTGTGTGAGAAATACGGAAAAGACTGCGTGCCGTATGTTGCAGAATATGTAAAGAGTATGGTTGAAGCTTGTAAATAAGTGAAAAGTATATGAGATTCGAAATCCGAGTATTCTTTTGAATAATAGGAAAATATCTCTTTTGATAAGGAGCCAGATGTGGTATCATAGATATTAGATTTGTTGCTTGATCTTATGATACGAATCCGAAAGGAGAATACGAATGAAGAATCGAAAACAGCCTTTATTCAAAAGCTTTGGCTATGCCTTTGAAGGAATCTGGACAGGGATTTCAAAAGAGAGGAATATGAAGATTCATTGCCTTGCAGTGATTCTTGTAACAGCAGTTGGAACCTTTGTAGGATTAACACCGATGGAATGGTGTATCTGTCTTCTCCTTTTTGGAATGGTGATCTCACTGGAACTTGTGAATACGGCAGTGGAAGCTGTTGTCGATCTTGTGACAGAAGAGAGAAAGCCACTTGCTAAGATCGCGAAGGATACGGCAGCTGGTGCAGTGCTTTTTACGGCAATCATGGCTGTGATCATAGGGTGTATTATATTTATACCTCATTTCATTACGCTACTGTAATATAAAGAAAAGCAACCAGAAAGGAAAACAAAGAGATGGATGAGAATAAAGTAATTGTCAGTACAGAGATGAAGCAGGTATTGGTGAATCTGCGAAATCTCGAAGAGATTTATGTGATCATGTCAGGTGTGACGAAGATGCCGTTTGTCCTCTGTGATGAAGAGACATTTGATGACGAGGTTCTGGTTTATTATCAGGAAGAGTCTGCAAAGGAAAAGGCAAAGACGCTTGCAGAAGATCGTTATCATGTAGGAATTGCCAAGATTGAAAAGAATGTCAGACTTGGATTTTTTACAAATCTGTATACAATGGGCGTGAATGCACTGGCAGTGAATGTTGGTACAGAGGAGGAGATCAGGGTTCAGCTGGAACATCTTGTAGTTCGTAAGAATAAGGAAGAACTGCCTGACGGAAAGAAACTGATCGAGAATCCGGAACTTCATCTGACAGCAATGTATCTGATGCAGGAGATGCACCGCAATATCGGACCGGAGATGCCGGAGAATGTGAAGGAACTTCAGGAAGAGATGATGGCGCATTATAAGAAAGGAACCTTTATCGTAGGAGTTCAGGAAGATAATCAGGTTCCACTTCTGAGACAGCCGGACGGAAGTCTGTATCAGCCGATCTTTACAGATATGATAGAATTTACCAGATTTGCACAGGGCAAGAAGATGAAGACAGCAGCAATCCCGGCGGATAAGATTCCGGAGATACTGATTCCGGATGCAAAGGGAGTTGCAATCAATCCATTTGGTGTGAATGTACGTCTGGATATTACAAAAGCAAATAAGCAAAAGCCAGAAGCGTAAAATGAAGAGAAGTTAATTTAAATCAAAAGAAAAACTTTAATTTACTAAAATAATCACTAAGTAACATATTCAACAAATAAACAGGATAAATATTGTTGAATATTACAGATTGACTGTTGGAAGTGAGTATGGTTATACTATACGTGGTTAAAAGAGAAAAGCGCACGATAGAGTGTTACTGGTAAAGCAGGCATAAACTATCCTTAATAAGTTCACCAGATAAGGTGGATTTCGTTATTGAGGATTAGTTTATGCTTTTTTTGTTGCGCTAACTCTATGAGAAATTTTATACGAGGAGGATTACAGATGAAAGACAAGATTTTTGGAGTATTGCAGAGAATCGGAAGAAGTTTTATGCTTCCAATCGCAATTCTTCCGGTAGCAGGACTTCTGCTTGGAGTAGGAAGTTCATTCACAAATGCAACGATGATTGAGACATATCATCTTCAGGCAATTTTAGGCGAGGGGACAATTCTGAATTCCCTGCTCACAATTATGAGCAAAGCGGGAAGTATTATTTTTGATAACCTGCCGATCATTTTTGCTGTCGGTGTAGCAATCGGTATGGCGAAGAAAGAGAAGGAGGTTGCGGCACTTGCGGCAATGATCTCTTTCTTTGTAATGAATGCAACAATGAATGCCATGCTTCTGATCCGTGGAGATCTTCTTGCAGACGGAACGCTTGGAGCCGGAGTTCTGGAAGGAACTGTGACAAGTGTCTGCGGAATCCAGACATTACAGATGGGTGTATTTGGCGGTATTATCGTTGGACTTGGAGTAGCAGCACTTCATAATAAGTTTTACAAAATCCAGCTTCCGAATGCATTGTCATTCTTCAGTGGATCAAGATTTGTTCCGATTATTTCAACATTGACTTATGTGGCTGTCGGAATCGTGCTCTATTTTGTATGGCCAACCGTTCAGAATGGAATCTATGCACTCGGCGGACTTGTAACAGGAACAGGCTATATTGGAACATTGATCTTTGGTATTATTAAGAGAGCGTTGATTCCATTTGGACTTCACCATGTATTCTATCTTCCATTCTGGCAGACAGCGGTTGGAGGAACAATGGAAGTTGCGGGACAGCTGGTACAGGGCGGTCAGAACATCTTCTTTGCGCAGCTTGCAGATCCATCCACAGTACATTTCAGTGCGGATGCGACAAGATATTTTTCCGGTGAATTTATTTTCATGATCTTTGGTCTTCCGGGTGCGGCACTTGCAATGTATCAGTGTGCAAAACCGGAGAAGAAGAAACAGGCAGGCGGACTTCTGCTTTCTGCAGCACTTGCATGTATGATGACCGGAATCACAGAGCCACTGGAATTCTCATTCCTGTTTGTAGCACCGATCCTTTTTGCGGTACAGGTGATCCTTGCCGGATCTGCTTATATGATCGCGCATATGTTAAATATTGCAGTAGGACTTACATTTTCCGGTGGATTTATTGATCTGTTCCTTTTCGGTATCCTTCAGGGAAATGCTAAGACAAGCTGGATCAGAATCATCCCGGTTGGAATTATTTATTTCTTCTTATATTATATCATCTTCCGTACTTTGATTCTGAAGCTGAATCTGAAGACACCGGGAAGAGAAGATGATGATGCGGAAACGAAGCTGTATACAAAAGCTGATTATAAAGCAAAAGTAGATGGAAATGATGCAGATTCTGAAAATGAAATGACACCGGAAGATCAGAAGAGCGCACTGATCACAAGAGGACTTGGTGGAAAGAAAAACATTTCTGATGTAGACTGCTGTGCGACAAGACTTCGTTGTACGGTAGTAAAGCCGGAACTGGTAAATGAAGATGTCTTAAGAATGACATCCCCATCCGGAATCGTAAGAAAAGGACAGGGAATCCAGGTAATCTACGGACCGGCTGTTTCTGTGATTAAATCCAATCTGGAAGATTATCTGGAGAAAGCTCCGGATGTGGAATATCTTCCGGAAGAAAACGAAAACAGCGCAGAAGAAACGAATAAATGTGCAGAAACAAAAGATGAAGCGAAGAAAGATGAGAACAAAACTGTTGCAGCCGGAACTGTAAAGAAAGAGCTTTGCTCTCCATTCACAGGAGTGGCAGCACCGATCGAAGAAGCGTGTGACGAAGCATTTGCAGGGAAAATGATGGGAGACGGTTATCTGGTTCGCCCGGAAGAGGGAATGGCTTATGCGCCGGAAGATGCAACTGTATCTTTTATCTTCCCATCAAAACATGCAGTTGGTCTGACTAGTGATGACGGAACCGAATATCTGCTTCACATTGGCGTGGATACTGTAAATCTGGATGGAAAAGGATTCGAAACTTTTGTAAATGACGGAGATCGAGTAAAAAAGGGTGACAAACTGATAGGTTTTGATATAAAATATATCCAAGAGCATGCAAAATCCGATGAATGTATGGTTGTATTTACAAGTCTTCAGGAAGGTGAAGAGATCAGAATGTCTAAGAGCGGAAAAGTAGAGAAGCTTGAGAAGACAGCAGAAATCGTAAGCTTGAATTAAGAGAAAGAAAGAGAGGCTCCGGGGGGATGTATCGAGTCATTAAAGTTCTGAATAATAATGGGATTCTTGTATATCATGTTGAGACAGGGAAGGAGATGATCCTTCTCGGAAACGGTGTGGGATTTGGAAAGAAACCTACAGAACAGATCGAGAAACTTCCCGGAGCCAAAGTATATTCTCTTATCACAAGAAGGAAGCAGGAGTCTGTTCTGAAAACGGTCAATGGAATCCGCCCGGAGTTTATTGAGGCAACAGGAAAGATCATTGAAGAAGCAGAGAACGTGTTTCAGAAGATCAATCATGAGATGTTGCTTCCGTTGGCAGATCATATTGCGCTTGCAGCGAAGAGAGCGAAGGAGAACCGCCAGCTTCCGAATCCATTTACACCGGATATCCGTGTGTTGTTTGGAGAGGAGTATCAAGTGGCCCTGAAAGGGCGGGAAATTATACAGCAGCTGACAGGATATGAAATCTCAGAGGATGAAGTCGGATTCATTACGCTACATATCCATGCAGGTCTTTCAGATGAGGCAGTATCCCAGACGCTGGATGCGACCAGAATTGTAAATGAAGGGATTGCCATGATTGAACAGGAATTCGATCAGAAGCTGGAGAGCGGCTCACTTGGATGTACACGTCTGATGAGTCATATGTATTATATGATTCTGAGAACCCGTAAGGGGGAAGGGACGAATGCAGACTTTAATGATTTCATTTTTCAGAATTACCCAAGGACCGGAGAGGTGGCGAAGAGAGTGTGTGACTATATGTCCAGACAGCTGAAACAACCGGTCGCAAAAGAAGAAATCGGATTTCTTGCAATCCATATCCAGCGGGTTATCTCGCCGGATACGGTATGACCGTGTGCTCTTGAAATACTGTATACTATGGTATATAGTAGTGGATAAGAGCGAAAGGGGAATCCGCAGAATGTATAAGATCCTAATCATAGAAGATGACCTTGTGATGGCAGGGGCAATTAAAAAAGAGATGGAAGCGTGGGGAAATGAAGCACGTTATGTGGAAGATTTTGCAAAGGTTCTTGAGACATTTGCAGAGTATGGTCCACATCTGGTGCTTTTGGATATCACGCTTCCTTTTTATAATGGATACCACTGGTGCAGCGAGATCCGTAAGATATCGAGCGTGCCGGTGATCTTTATCTCTTCAGCAGCGGATAATATGAATATTATCATGGCGATGAATATGGGCGGAGATGACTTTGTGGCAAAACCGTTTGACTTAAGTGTACTGACAGCGAAGATTCAGGCTCTGCTGAGAAGAACATATGATCTATCAGGAAAAGTACCGATGCTGGAACATAGAGGAGCAATCCTGAACCTCTATGATACAACAATGACTTATAATGGAGAAAAAATTGAGTTGACAAAGAATGAATTTCGTATCTTACAGACATTGATGGAGAATAAAGGACGCGTGGTCAGCAGAGACACGCTAATGACAAAGCTGTGGGAGACAGACAATTATATCGAAGAAAATACATTGACAGTCAATGTCGGAAGACTTCGGAAAAAGCTGGAAAAAGCGGGAATGGAAGGCTTTATCAAGACGAAAGTCGGCGGTGGATATATCATCGAGAAGGAGTAAAAATGTTTTTACAATATTTGAAAAGAATCCGATTTGTGCTTCTGTGGAGTTTGCTGTGTGCGGGAATCTTTTTTCTGATTTTTGTGCTGGAAGAGATTAATCTGAAGGCAGCGGTTTATCCGACAGTGTTGTGTCTGGCATTTGGATTACTTTTTCTTCTCTGTGGATATTTGCGGTATAAGAAAACCGGGCAGAAGCTGGAACATTTGCGGCAAGGAGAAGGACCTTATGAGGATTCACTTCCGATCGCACAAGATGGGATTGAGTCAGGATATCAGGAACTGATCAGGAAAGAAGAACAACAGCAAAGAAAAGAACATGCCAGATGGGAGAAGTCCGGTCAGGACATGGATGACTATTATGCAACCTGGGTGCATCAGATCAAGGCACCGATTGCTGTGATGAATGTATTACTCCAGCAGGAAGATACCGAGACGAATCAGAATCTGAAAGCTGAACTGTTCCGGGTGGAGCAGTATGTGGAGATGGCACTTGGGTATGTGCGTCTTGACAGTGGCACGAAGGATCTGGTAATCGCACAGTATCCTTTGGATGAAATTGTAAGAAAATCGATCCGTAAATATGCAGGACAGTTTATTCGAAGGAGAATCCGTCTGATCTATGAAGGGACAGATCAGATTGTTCTGACGGATGAGAAATGGCTTTCATTTATCATTGAACAACTGTTGTCCAATGCGGTGAAATATACACTGAAAGGAACTGTGACGATCACTGTCAGTGAAGAAAAGAAACTGACAGTTACAGATACCGGAATGGGAATTGCACCGGAAGATCTGCCGAGAATCTTTGAAAAAGGATATACGGGATATAATGGAAGAATGGAACGGAAATCAACGGGAATTGGTCTGTATCTGAGTCAGATGGCGGCAAAGAAACTTGGGCATCAGATCACGGTTGTGTCGAAGCTGGGAGAAGGTAGCAGTTTTACAATAGATCTGGCAGAGTATCCGTTGAGAACAGAGTAAATCACTAAATCACACAGAGAGAAACAAGTGACAAATTTGTCACATCAGACAGCTGGAATGTCACAGAAATCAATGTCGGCATTCTGGCTGTATTGCTATACTGAGGATGTTGAAAGAAAGAAGAGGAGGTCGTAAGAAATGACAGTTTTGGAAGTAGAAAATTTGAAAAAAATATACCGTCCCCGTTTTGGCGGTAATCAGGTACAGGCACTCTCTAAGGTGACATTCTCAGTAGAAGAGGGCGAATATGTAGCAATCATGGGAGAGAGTGGCTCGGGGAAGACGACATTACTGAACATGCTGGCAGCATTGGATAAACCAACTGAAGGGGAAGTTTATCTGGATGGAAAACCGTTATCAGCAATCCGTGAGAAGGATCTGTCCAAGTTCAGGAGAGATCATCTTGGGTTTGTATTTCAGGATTTCAATCTTTTGGATACATTTAATCTAAAGGACAATATCTTACTGCCATTGGTACTGCAGGGAGTTGATTACAGGAAAATGAACGTCAGGATGATGCCAATCGTGAAAGAACTTGGAATTGCAGGACTTCTGGAAAAGTATCCGTATGAAGTATCAGGAGGACAGAAGCAGCGTGCAGCAGTGGCGAGAGCGCTGATCACAGATCCGAGACTGATCCTGGCGGATGAGCCGACCGGGGCACTCGATTCGAAATCAACGGATGAATTGCTCGGGGTATTTGAGCGGATCAATCAGTCGGGACAGACGATCCTTATGGTAACACATTCTGTCAAAGCAGCGAGCAAGGCCGGGAGAGTGTTATTTATTAAAGACGGAGAAGTTTTCCACCAGGTATATAAAGGCGAACAGACAGATGAACAGTTCTATCAGAATATCTCAGCGACACTGACAATGCTTGCGACAGGTGGTGAGAGACAATGAAAAGTGGACTTTATCTGAAACTTTCCGTTAATGGAATTAAGAAAAATAAGAAGCTGTATCTTCCTTATCTGATCACTTGTATCTGTATGGTTATGATGTTCTATCTGATCGATTATCTTGCAGTGAGTCCGCAGTTTGCCAAGATCAAAGGTGGGGATACTATGCAGATGATCCTTGGATTTGGTTCTGGTGTGATCTCAATCTTTTCTCTGATCCTTCTGTATTACACAAATTCATTTCTGATCCGCAGACGACAGAGAGAGTTTGGGTTGTATCACATCCTTGGAATGGGAAAAATTGACCTTGTAAAAATCATGGTTCTTGAGAATCTGATCATCAGTGTTCTGACGATTGCAGGAGGAATCGTGGGAGGAATCCTGTTTTCTAAATTGGGGGAACTTCTGGCAGCGAAGATACTTGGAAGTAATGCCGGACTTTCTATGAAAATCAGTGTTCCGGCACTTGTGGCTACGGCACTGTTATTCCTGGTCATTTTTGCATTGATCATGCTTCGGATGATCGTGTCTGTCTATCGGTTAAAACCTGTAGAACTTTTAAGAAGTGAGAAGACAGGGGAGAAACCTCCGAAGGCAAACTGGATCTTTGCAGTACTCGGGTTGCTTCTGCTTGGTGTGGCTTATTATTTATCCCTGACAATCAAAGATCCGCTTGTAGCGATGATCTGGTTTATGGTTGCCGTCGTGCTGGTAATCCTTGCAACGTATCTGTTATTTATTGCCGGCTCGGTCACATCTTGTAAAATAATGCAGAAAAAGAAAGGATATTATTATAAAACAAATCATTTTATTTCACTTTCATCCATGATTTACCGTATGAAACGAAATGGGGCAGGATTAGCGTCTATTTGTATTCTGTCCACAATGGTTCTGGTTATGGTATCTTCTACAACCAGCCTGTATCTGAGTATGGAACATGGCTTGAATCTTCGATATCCGAAATCTGTCCAGATTGAGATGTACACGAAACCGGAGCAGACGGAAGAAATGAAAGAGAATCAGAATGGACAGATTATAGAGCTTGTACAGAAGGTTTTGAAAGAACATAACCAGACCGCGGAGAATCCGGAGAATTACCGGATGCTTACAGTCAGTGGAATTGTTTCAAAAAATGAAATCTATTTTAATCCGGAGAATGCTCCGGGAGTCAATGAAGTGAATACATTTGATCATTTAAAAATGTTCTATGCTCTGCCGTTGGAAGCGTATAATCGGATCATGGGGACGAATCTGGAGCTTGCTCCCGGGGAAGCGTATCTGTATGCGAAAGATTCCGATTTTCCCTATGATCAGATCACGGTGGAGAATTCCGGGACATGGAGGATTAAAGGACATTTGGATAAAATGATTTCAAATGGAAATAATATGGCAAATATGAACAGCAGCTTCTATCTGGTGGTTTCCGGACTGGAAGATATAAAAGCTTTGGAAGAAGGAAATGTTTCCGTTTACGGTGTCAATGGTTCTTATGAGAAATGGTACTACAATTTTGATCTGTCCTGTGGAGATGAAGAGCAGATCCAGATTCAAAACGAGATTGACAAGAAAATCAATGCATTGGCTGAACAGGAATCAGAGGAATCAGATACCCTATTTTTTGGAGCTTCTACAGACAGCAGAGCCGCATCAAGAGCTGATTACCAGGCTTTGTACGGCGGTCTGTTTTTCCTTGGAATCCTTCTTGGAGTCGTATTCATTCTTGGAATGGTGCTGATCATTTATTATAAACAGATTACAGAAGGCTATGAGGATCAGGACAGATTCCAGATTCTGATGAAAGTGGGGATGACACAGAAAGAAGTGCGTCAGACGATCAATTCTCAGGTAATGACAGTATTCTTCCTGCCTCTTGTGGCTGCCGGAATTCATACGGCATTTGCATTTCCAATGATAGAAAAAATGGTGCATCTGCTTGCTTTTTCTGACAGAAAATTCCTGATTCTAGTGACAGTGTGCTCCTATTTAGTATTTGCATTATTCTATATCATTGTCTACATGGTGACTTCGAAACAGTATTACAAAATTGTTAGCGGAAAACAGGAAGAAAGTCTTTTTTCTTAATTCAAAGAGTGATAGAATAGAATTATCAGAAAAAGGAGGACTTGCTTATGATGAATCACACAATTATTACAATTGGAAGACAGTTCGGAAGTGGCGGTCATGAAGTAGGAAACAGACTGGCAGAGAGACTGAACATTCCTCTTTACGATCACAATCTGATTCGAATGGCAGCAAGAGATCTTGGAATTTCGAACGAAGATGCTGGAAGAGTAGATGAGATGAGACTGGGAAATGTGTTATCAAGCTATTATATTGGAATGGGTGATTACACAACATTTATGCTTAGTCCTGAGGCCGAGAAGCCATTGAGTGACAAAGTTTTTGAGACGCAGTCAGCAATCATCCGCAAGCTGGCAGAACGTGGACCTGGAATCTTCGTGGGACGCTGCGCAGATTATGTTCTTGGGGATTATTCAAATGTTGTGAATACATTTATCTATGCTTATAAGGATGATAGAATCAATCGAATCATGGATATCTATAAGCTTTCCGAGAAAGAGGCTGTAGATAAGATTAAGAAGATTGACAGAGAGAGACGCCTGTATTATGAAGGTAGAACAGACCGTAAGTGGGGCAGTATTGAAGCGAATGCAATTCTGCTGAATTCAAGTCTTCTTGGAATCGATGGTGCGGTAGATGCACTTGAGGCGATTTATCATAAGTGGGAAAACAGATAACAAAATAAGCAGAAAAAATGAAATAATTAACAAAAATTAAGAGGGTGTCGTTTAGTGCGACACCCTCTTTGCTACGTCTTTATTCTGGAATCTGTATTTATTTCATCATGCCGGCAAGAATCTGATTGACTTCTTTACCATCAGCTTTGCCTTTTACCTTCGGCATGAGTTCTTTCATGATCTTACCTTTATCCTTTGCTGTAGGAGCATCGATACCAAGATCTGCAAGAACGGATGTGATCACTGCTTTGATCTCATCTTCGCTCATCATCTTTGGTGCATATTCTTCAAGAACAGCAAGACGCTTCTGAGCCTCTTCAATCAGATCTGTACGATCTTCAGGTGTCATATCAATTGTTTCTTTTAACTGTTTGATTTCTTTTAAGATTACCTGTCCTTCTTCCTCTTCTGTCAGGTCGGCACGTTTGTCGATAGCTTTATTCTTCAGAGAGGAGAGCAGAAAGGAAAGTGCGGCTTTTCGTTCTTTGTCTCCTGCCTTCATTGCAGCGACCATAGCGCTTCTGATTTCATCAATTTTGCTCATTTTAGAGTCCTCCTTATAATTTAATATGCTTGAAATAGTTACAATTATTGAAAAGAGCGGATTGCTCTTGATTCATAAGATAAATTTTAGCAGATGGTGGTTTATATTGCAAGAGTGCACTCTGTTTTGTGAAAATATATGAAAGAAATGCATGAAAAGTATAAAAAATCAGAAAATTTACGAAAAGTAAAAATATAGGTTGACAATATTTGGCTCGAGGAGTAAACTACGTGACATAAAAGCAAAGGCGCTTTGAGAAACAGATCTCAGAGTGCCTTTTTCTTTTAATAAAATATGGTACCTATAAGATTTGCCGCGAACAGCAGCAAGTCTCAATGACACAAAGGCGTGTCTTACAGAAAGAACCGATTCAGGGGGATGGTTCAACGAAACTGTAAGATACGTCTTTTTAGTTTCTAGGTATGAGGAGGAAGTAGTATGACACAAGAAATTATTACTCAGATTACAGACACAGTCGGAACAGAAGTGTTCGGCATCTGGTTCCTGATCGGAGCTGCATTTGTATTCTTTATGCAGGCGGGATTCGCTATGGTAGAGACAGGATTCACCAGAGCAAAGAATGCCGGTAACATTATCATGAAGAATCTGATGGATTTTTGTATTGGAACAATCGTGTTTATTTTCCTTGGATTTGGATTGTTACTCGGGGAAGATGCACTTGGTGGACTGGTAGGAGTTCCAACACTTGGAATCTTTACAGATTATGCAAACTTTGACTGGTCTAATTTTGTATTCAACCTGGTTTTCTGTGCGACAGCAGCAACAATCGTATCAGGAGCTATGGCAGAAAGAACAAAGTTTCTTTCCTATTGTATTTATTCCGCAATGATCTCCGCAGTTGTGTATCCGATCGAAGCACACTGGATCTGGGGAGGCGGATGGCTTTCACAGCTTGGCTTCCATGATTTTGCAGGATCTTGTGCAATCCACATGGTAGGTGGAGTAACAGCATTTATCGGAGCTGCAATGGAAGGAGCCAGAATTGGTAAATTCTCAAGAGATAAGAATGGAAAAGTAACAAAAGTCCACGCATTTCCTGGACATAACCTCGTAATAGGTGCTCTTGGATGTTTCATCCTCTGGTTTGGATGGTATGGATTCAACGGTGCGGCAGCAACAACAGGCCCACAGCTTGCATCTATCTTTATGACAACAACAATCGCACCGGCAACAGCAACCGTTGTATGTATGATCTTCACATGGCTTCGTTATGGAAAACCAGATGTGTCTATGTGTCTGAATGCATCCCTCGCAGGCCTGGTAGCAATCACAGCACCTTGTGATGTGACAGATGGATTAGGAGCACTGATCATTGGAGCAGTTGCAGGAGTTCTCGTAGTATTTGGCGTTTGGTTCTGTGATAATGTAGTGCATGTAGATGACCCGGTTGGTGCCGTAGCAGTTCATTGTTGTAATGGTATCTGGGGAACAATCGCAGTTGGTCTTTTTGCAACAACAAATGCGCCGGAAAGCACACTGAAAGGTTTGTTCTATGGCGGTGGATTCGGACTTCTCGGAACACAGCTTCTTGGTGTAGTAACAGTTCTTGCTTGGACAGTTGTAACAATGACAATTATCTTCAAAGTAATCGATATGACAATTGGACTTCGTGTTTCAGAGGAAGAAGAGATAGTTGGTCTGGATTCCAAGGAGCATGGTCTTGCATCAGCATATGCAGGATTCAGCATCATGGATATTACAGAAGGTGCAATGAATGAAAATGAAAACACAGATCTTGGTGTAGCAGATTATGACGCAGCATCTCCAATCCAGAGAGCAGCATCTGTACCGGTAGCAGGACCGGTAGATGCAGATACAGGAATGCATAAAGTAGTTATTATCGCAAAGCTTTCCAAGTACGAGCGCCTGAAAGCAGCATTGAACAATCTTGGTGTTACAGGAATGACAGTTACCCAGGTTATGGGATGCGGTATCCAGAAAGGTGCCGGCGAGAAATACCGTGGAGTTGAGATGGACGTTACTGTTCTGCCAAAGGTAAAAGTAGAAGTTATCGTAGGAAATATTCCGGTTGAGAAAGTCATCGAAACAGCATCCAAGACACTGTATACAGGACATGTCGGTGATGGTAAGATCTTTGTATACAACGTGCAGAAAGTAGTAAAAGTACGTACAGGAGAAGAAGATCTCGAAGCATTGAAAGATGTAGAATAATACTTGATAAAAAAAATAATCTCCCAAAAGCAGTAAAGACTGTTTTTCCGGAGATTATTTTTTATGATTATTGAACGATTTTTTGAATAATTTTTTTTTATAAATAAGATTGAAATCTTATATACTACTATATTTAATAAGAAGTAACAGCGTAAAAAACAACACAGGATGGTAAAAATTACCTAAAAATTTTTTAGATTATCATATAATTTGAAAAGAAAAATGTGAAAAAAATACTATTTTATGTAAAGAGAGTTAAATAAATATAAAATTTTTCTTTAAAAAGCTAAAAAAATGTGATATAGTGTAATACAAACATATGATATTGAAATTCAGGAGGGAAAATTAAGAATGAACAATTATATGTATCTGGTTCCAGTTGCAGCTGTCATTGCTCTTCTTTTTGCAGCATATCTTGCAGCAAAGGTTAGCAGACAGGATGCCGGAACAGAAAGAATGAAGGAAATTGCCGGTGCAATCGCAGATGGTGCACGTGCTTTCCTGACAGCAGAGTACAAGATCCTTATTGTATTCGTAGTAGTACTTTTCGTACTGATCGGATTAGGAGTAGGTAACTGGGTAACAGCAGTTTGCTTCGTAGTAGGTGCTCTGTTCTCAACAATCGCAGGTTACTGCGGAATGACAGTTGCTACTAAGGCAAATGTCAGAACAGCTAACGCAGCTAAAGAGAGCGGAATGAACAAAGCTCTTTCCATCGCATTTTCAGGTGGTGCCGTTATGGGTATGTGTGTTGCTGGACTTGGTGCACTTGGTGTCAGCCTTGTGTACATCGTAACTAAGAATGTAGATGTATTATTCGGATTCAGCCTTGGTGCTTCTTCCATCGCATTGTTTGCACGTGTTGGTGGTGGTATCTATACAAAGGCAGCAGACGTTGGAGCTGACCTTGTAGGTAAAGTAGAAGCAGGTATCCCGGAAGATGATCCGCGTAACCCGGCTGTTATTGCTGACAACGTTGGAGATAACGTAGGTGACGTAGCAGGTATGGGAGCTGACCTTTTCGAGTCTTACTGTGGATCTCTGATCTCAGCACTGACACTTGGTGTTGCAGTAAGCGAAGTTTCAGGAGTATTATTCCCACTTGCAATCGCAGGATGTGGTCTGATCGCTTCTATCCTTGGAACATTCTTCGTAAGAGGCGGAGAGAACACAAATCCTCAGAAAGCTCTTACAAAAGGAAGCTATGCTTCTTCAGCAATCGTAATCATTGCTTCTTTAGCACTTAGCTGGGTGCTTTTCGGAAACATGAACGCAGCAATCGCAGTTATCGCTGGTCTGATTGTTGGTGTTATCATTGGTAACATCACAGAGTACTACACATCAGCAGATTACAAACCGGTTAAAGGAATCGGAGAGCAGTCTGAGACAGGTGCAGCTACAACAATCATCAGTGGTCTTGCAGTTGGTATGAAATCAACAGCTATCCCGCTGCTTCTGATCTGTGTAGGTATTTTTGTTTCTTATAATGTATTTGGTCTGTATGGAATTGCTCTTGCGGCAGTTGGTATGCTTTCTACAACAGGAATCACTGTTGCAGTTGATGCATATGGTCCGATCGCAGACAACGCTGGTGGTATCGCAGAGATGTCCGGTCTTGATGAGTCCGTTCGTGACATTACAGACAAGCTTGACTCTGTAGGTAATACAACAGCAGCTATGGGTAAAGGATTTGCTATCGGTTCTGCAGCACTTACAGCTCTTGCGCTGTTCGTATCTTATGCAGAGACAGTAGGTCTGAAATCCATCAACCTTCTTGACTACAAAGTAATCATCGGTATCTTTATCGGTGGTATGCTTACATTCCTCTTCTCAGCATTCACTATGGAGTCTGTATCTAAGGCTGCATATTCAATGATCGAGGAAGTTAGACGTCAGTTCCGTGAGAAACCAGGCATCATGAAAGGTGAAGAGAAACCTGACTACAAGTCATGCGTTGGTATTTCTACAACAGCAGCACTTCACGAGATGCTTCTTCCAGGTCTGATGGCAGTTATCGTTCCTGTAGTAGTAGGTGTTCTTCTTGGAGTTGACGCTCTTGGCGGACTTCTTTCAGGATCCCTCGTAACAGGAGTTCTTATGGCGATCTTCATGTCAAATGCAGGTGGTGCATGGGATAACGCTAAGAAGTATATCGAAGAAGGAAACCACGGCGGAAAAGGTAGTGAGGCTCATAAGGCAGCCGTTGTTGGAGATACTGTAGGAGATCCGTTCAAGGATACATCAGGTCCGTCTATCAACATCCTGATCAAACTTATGACAGTTGTATCACTTGTATTCGCTCCACTGTTCCTTTCTATCGGAGGACTTCTGTAATACTTTTGTAATCCATATATGGATGACATTAAGAATATAAGTTGAAAGAAAACGTTCTCCGGGGATTTCCCCGGGGGACGTTTTTTTTCTGTGTTGCTTTTACTTGTTTTGTTATATAACTATAAAACTGGCTTGTATAAATATTTTAAAACTGGATATATCTAACAGACCAGGGCGCTGATATAATAAGGCGGTATGTTGGGGAAAATTCACTTACAAGTCTGACATTAGCTGTCAGATTATTACTCAACATAAGAGATAACAAACAGGAGATTTACAAAATATGAAAAACGAAAGTATCAGCACAAAGAAAATCGTAATGACTGCATTTTTTGCAGCTATTATTTATCTGGGAATCCAGTCTTTCCGTATTCCGCTTCCGGCGGCTGTCGGAACACCATTTCTGCATTTCGGGCACATTTTTGTAATGCTTGCAGTATTAATGCTTGGACCTAAGCTTTCAACTGTGGCAGGAGTTCTCGGACTTGTCGTATTTGATGTATTGAACGGTTATATTCAGGCAATCCCGAATGTGTTCGTCAGCACGATCATCAAATGTCTGCTTGTGGGCGTGATCTTTCAGGCTCTGAAGAAAAAAGCGCAGGAAGATGCGAAGAAGGAATATGGTTATGCGGTCCTCTGTGCGGCTATCTATGGAGTTACGAACATTATCGTAGACTTTATCTGGTCAACCGTTGAACTGGTCGTTCTCGGCAGTTCCTGGAGCGCAGCGTTGGCGGCAGAGATCACATCTATCCCGGCTACGATCATCAATGCAGGATTTACAGTAGTAGGAATTGCGATTCTGTATGTTCCGGTGAAGAAGGCTTACCAGAGAATCCTTGGAGCATAGGAAATTAATAAGCCAGGAAGTCAATGTCATAGCACATATGTCTGATAATCAAAAAGGAGAATTATTAAGTTGGATATTGCAAAGATACAGATCTTATTACAGGAAGCAGAATTAGACGGTTGGTTGTTTACAGATTTCCAGGGACATGATTTTATCACAAAAGAGTTTCTTGAGCTTGGAAATCGTTTCTGTACAAGAAGGATGTTCTATCTGATTCCGACGCAGGGTGAACCAGTCAAGGTGCTTTCAGCAATTGAGCCGCATCTCCTTGATCATCTTCTGGGAGAGAAAATGTTATATCATGGAATTGAAGGACAGAAGAAAGTGTTGTCAGAGTTATTGAAGCCGGGCATGAAGATTGCCTGCCAGTACTCTCCAGGCGGAAATGTTCCGACGATTAGCTCTATGGATGCCGGCCTGATCGAGTATCTTAGAACTTATGAGATCAAGCCGGTTACAAGTGCAGATCTGATGCAGCATTTTGGCGCGGTATTATCGGAACATCAGATAGAGACTCATAGACAGGCGGGAATTATTATTCACAAGATTCTTACTGATACGTTTGCATGGATCAGAGAGAATATAGATGCAGGTAATTATATTGATGAGTATGCGATGCTTCAGCAGATGCAGGAACTGATAGGGCAGGAAAATATCTATATGGATTCTCCGCCGTTTTTCGGAGTTGATGAGCATGCCTGTGATCCGGGATATGAACCGAAAGAAAATGGTTCGAGGCAGATTCGTGAAGGCAGCAGATTGATCATAGATATTGCCGGACGTCTTCCGGAAGAGGATGCGGTATATTATGATGTATCCTGGTGCATGAATGTCGGAGAAAAGATTGATCCGGAGTATGAGAAATGGTTTCAGATCGTATATGATGCGCGGGAAGATGCAAGACAGTTTATTCAGGCGAGATTAGATGCAGGAGAAAAAGTCAGAGGATATGAAGTGGATCGAAGGCTGAAAGAAAGATTCGAACAGCTTGGATGTGCACAGTATCTGATGCACCGGACAGGACATAATATCGGTCACAGATGTCATGGAATTGGTGCCAATCTGGATGATTATGAAACACATGATGACCGCTGTCTGCTCCCTGGTACGATGTTTTCCATAGAACCGGGACTGTATACAGATAAGTATGGTGTGAGACTGGAATATGATGTGCATATTACTTCGGAGAGAGAAACGAAAGTGTATGGACCGGTGCAGGATGAGATTCTTGTGATTTGATCAAGGGTGAAAGAAATATAGTTGAAAAAGTGAAAGAAATGGCGAAGATTTGTACCAGTAAGGTGTAAGCTTCGCCCTTTTTGTTAAATACAATTCTTGATAATGTATAATAGGTGTAGTATTCTTATTAGAAATAATACATCAGTAAAAGAAATAAACAGGAGGTTATTCAAAATGAAACAAGTAGAGACAACAAGAGAAGCAATAATCAACAGACGAAGTGTTCGCAAGTATAAAACTGATATGATTCCAAGAGACATAATCGAGCGAATTGTAGAGGCGGGGACTTATGCAGCAAATGGAAGAGGACACCAGGCATCTATTATTCTGGCAGTGACAAATAAAGAATTACGAGACAGACTTTCAGAGATGAATCGTAAGATTGGTGGATGGGATGAAGGATTTGATCCGTTTTATGGAGCACCTGTGGTATTGGTTGTACTGGCAGAGAAAGACTGGCCAACACATGTGTATGATGGAAGTCTTGTAATGGGTAATCTGATGCTGGCAGCACATACAGAAGGAATTGGAAGTTGTTGGATTCATCGTGCAAAGGAAGAGTTTGAAAGTGAAGAAGGAAAACAGATTTTGTCTGATCTTGGAGTGACAGGAGAGTATGAAGGTATCGGACACTGTATACTTGGATATCCGGATGAAGAAATAGAAGAGGCGAAACCCAGAAAAGATGATTATGTTTTCTGGGTGGAGTGATAGCCCATAAATATAATAGAGGGTTACTCACCATAGCTTCAAACTATGACAAATGCATAAATTTATATATTTTTCAAAATAAGCATGGAATGATAAGATGATTGCAGATAAAACATCACTTACAAAAATAAAAGGAGAATTAATTTATGAGCAAATATCAGACACCATGCAGATATGATTTTGTGGGAAGTTTTTTGAGACCGGAAGAGGTTAAGAAAGCGAATGCAGATTATCAGGAAGGAAAGATCAGCGAAGCAGAAAAGAATCAGATCATTGATAAAGCGGTTACAGAAGTTGTAGCAAAGCAGAAAGAGCTTGGATTTCATGTGATCACAGACGGAGAGTTCAGAAGAACTTACTGGCATCTGGATTTTATGTGGGGATTTGAAGGTGTCGGTCATGAACAGACCGGCAGCGGGGTACAGTTTGATGGAGAGCTGGCATCACTGGAAGATACTTATCTGACAGGAAAGATAAAGGCAAAGGCGCATCCGTTTGTAGAACATTTCAAATTCTTGAAACAGTTTGAGGATGAGAACACAGTTGCAAAATATACAATTCCGGCGCCGGCGCAGATGTTCCAGCAGATGATTATTCCGGTCAACTACAAAAATACGAGAAAATATTATGAGACAAATAAGGAACTGATCCATGACATCGGAGTTGCTTATCAGGAAGTGATCCACCAGTTCTATGAAGCGGGATGTAGAAATCTTCAGCTTGATGACTGTACCTGGGGAGCAATTGTAGGAGATGCGGCAAAGCAGAGATATAAACTTCTCGGACAGGACATTGAAGATGTGAAAAAAGAGCTTCTGGAAGTGAATAACCTTGCACTGGAAGGAAAACCGGAGGATATGGTGATCACTTCCCACATCTGCAGAGGAAATTATCACTCTACATTCTTTACAAGTGGACCGTATGATTCCGTAGCAGATTATGTTTTTGCAAAAGAGAATGTGGATGCATTATTCCTTGAGTATGATGATGCAAGATCAGGTGGATTTGCTCCGCTTGCAAAGGTGTCTCCGGATAAAAAAGTGGTATTAGGGTTAATTACAACGAAGACACCTCAGCTCGAGGAGAAAGAAGTTGTAATCAAGAGAATTCATGAAGCTGCAAAATATATTCCATTAGACAGACTTTATCTCAGTCCACAGTGTGGGTTCGCTTCCTGTGAAATCGGAAACAAACTGACAGAAGAGGAACAATGGGCAAAGTTAAAGCTTGTGAAAGAAATTGCAGAAGAAGTCTGGGGAGAGTAATAAGAGTTGAGTTGCTGCTTATACAGAGTGTAAACGGCAACTCAATTTTTATGCACAATACTTCTTCAACATTCTTCTGGCTATTTTTTCATCTTCTCCATGAATAACGAGGAGAAACGGAAGACCAAGCTGGATCGTGGCGAGTTCAGAAAGATCTTTTCCGTTGATATCTACGCGATTGTGGTTCTCAAGATCCTGGATGCGCACATCCGAAGAAAGATTTTTACAAGTGTGTGAAAAAGTGAGAAATTGTCCGGTTGTGAGAAATTTAATATTTTGCTTGATCATGATATCGCCCCTCGTAAATGAATGTGTTTGATTTTTTCGTCATTCAGTATATAATAAATAACAAAGAAATAAAAATACATATTTGTTATGACAGATATACGTTTTTTATATGATTTATCAGATGTGGTTTGACTCCCACCTCTGCAGGTGGAGAGTAACAGATTAGTGTCAGTTTAGGGGGGACTTATGGAAATTACTTATGATTATTACCGGATTTTTTATTATGTAGCAATGTATAAGAGCTTTTCTAAAGCGGCGAAAGTATTGATGAGCAACCAGCCGAATATTACTCATTTTATGAATAATCTGGAGAATCAGCTTGGGTGTAAATTGTTTGTCAGATCTAATCGAGGAGTTACGCTTACAGCGGAAGGAGAGAAGCTGTATCAGCATGTTTCTGTTGCATATCAGCATCTTCATGCGGCTGAAGCGGAACTTGCAATGGAGCGAAGCATGGAGAGCGGAAGTATCACGATCAGTGCGAGTGAGATTGCACTTCATCTTTTACTTCTTCCTATACTGGGGCGCTTTCATAAGCAATATCCGGGTGTTCGGCTGAGACTTTTGAATCATTCCACGCCGGAGGCAGTTGAGTCCGTCAAGAACGGACTGGCGGACTTTGCAGTTGTGACTACGCCGCTTCAGGCAAAGAAACCGTTGAAAAGTACTTCTTTAATGTCTTTTAAGGAAATTGCAGTGGGAGATCATTCTTTTCAGGGGAAAGAAAAACCAATGAGGCTGAAAGACTTAATTGAGAATCCGTTGATTTCTCTTGGGCAGGGAAGCACAACCTATGAGTTCTATTCCAAATTTTTCCTGGAGAATGATCTGGTTCTATCTCCGGATACGGAAGTTGAGACGATCGATCAGGTGTTGCCGCTTATTATGAATGGACTGGGCATTGGATTCCTTCCGGAGCTGTTCGTAAGACCAGTGATCGAGGAAGGAAAGGTCTGTCAGATTCCACTAAAGGAGAATATTCCGGAGAGAGAAATCTGTCTGGTTGAGAATCATACATTTCCACCAAGCATTGCGGCGGATATGTTCAAAAAAATGTTAGTTCTGAAATAAGGTATTGTTTAAGAGGATATTGCGGATCCAATCTATTCCTATGTAGAAAATATATATCAGATATGTGAATAAAACAGTATGCGCCGGTTTGACTTTGAAACCGGCGCTTTCTATATTAATAAGTGGGATTTTGTTCTGTTTAACAAGCAAAAGACAAACAAAGAAATAATAAAGGAAGTGTAAGTATGCAGACAGTATTACCACGTGAAGAAGCTGTAGAAGCGGTTATATCTAAGGTTCTCGGTTCACAGGAGGCTTGTGACCGGTTAAATGAAGTGTTTTATGAGCATTTGGAAAACTATCAGGAGATAAATGACGATGGCGACAGACATTTTGCAGAGGTCTTGCTCCAGGCGTATAAAAATGGAGATGTCAGCGCGTTGCTACTTGAATTGTGCGGAGGAAGTATGTTTGATCTGCTTCGGGACGCATATCTGATTCCAAAGAAATTTCATGGAAAATCAGGAGAGAATCCGGTTCTCCTGACTGATGTAGAGGGAAAGCTTCTGGAGAGTAAGAAAAGGGAAGTAACAGCTCATGAATATGAAAAGTTCCATGAGACGTACAGGCAACATCAATGTGCACCTAGATCAAAACTGTATCTTGCTGACGGATATGACATAGTTCGTTCCTATACAGAGGGCATGCAGATTCAGGAGAAAAAAGAGAACAAGAAGCGTGGCGTGATGGCGTTATATGCATTACCGGATACCAGAAAGCTTGGACTGACAGAAGCACAGGCCTATGCAGTTGTCTGGGATACTTTCCAGAAGATTCAGAAACAGGCTCCGAGAGTGGAAGTTTATTATGGGCAGGATACCGGTGAGAAGCGTCAGAAAGGATTTGACGAGATAGGAGTTTTACTTCCAATTCATGGATTTGAGAAACGAATGCTTCATCATCTGGATGAGATTGATGGGATTGTTCTTTCATGCAGAGAGAAGATGATGAAAAAGGCCGGAGCGGAAAGCCTTGACCTGGAATAAAGAGGAAGTGAATGAGATGCAGACACAGAAAATAAGAAAAAATCATATGGATATTCTCTGGCATGAATACACAGATAAAGGTGGAGAAGAAATACCGGTAACACAAGCAAGTTTGACGGAGAAAGCATCAATTGTCGGAAGAGTGGGGATTATGCTTCTCTCCTGTGGAACCGGAGCTTGGAGAGTGAGAAGTTCTATGAACGCACTAGCAGAAGAGATGGGGATAACGTGTACAGCGGATATTGGTCTGATGTCGATTGAGTATACCTGTTTTGATGGTGATGATGGATTCACGCAGTCTTTGTGTCTGACGAATACAGGCGTGAATACATCTAAGTTAAACAGACTGGAACACTTTATCCGTGAGTTCGAACAGGGCGGACAGGATATGTCTGGTGAACAACTGCATAAGCTGCTGGATCAGATTGAAGAGATTCACGGACTATATTCTCCAATTGCATTGGGAATGGCAGCAGCATTGGCATGCGGTGGATTTACATTTCTGCTTGGCGGTGGATTGATTGAAATGTTCTGTGCATTTGTCGGTGCAGGGATTGGAAATTTTATCAGGTGCAAATTGAGTAAACATCATTTCACATTATTTTTGTGTATAGCCTCATCTGTTTCGGCAGCCTGTCTGGTTTATGCGGGACTCTTGAAAGCAGCTGAGATTTTGTGGGCGATTCCAATCCAGCATGAGGCGGGATATATTTGTGCAATGCTATTTATTATTCCAGGTTTCCCTTTTATCACAAGTGGAATTGACCTTGCAAAATTGGACATGCGTTCTGGCATGGAACGACTCATGTATGCACTGATTATTGTTTTGGTAGCTACAATGTCTGCATGGATCATGGCACTAGTCTTAAATTTACAACCTGTGGATTTCCTGAAACTTGATCTGACGCAGGAAGAATGGATTATTTTCCGGTTACTTGCAAGCTTTTGTGGTGTGTTTGGATTCTCGATTATGTTCAACAGTCCTACACGCCTTGCGGCAGTGGCGGCAGGAATCGGTGCTATTGCCAATACATTGCGATTGGAACTGGTTGATCTGACGGCATTGCCTCCGGCGGCAGCAGCATTTGTCGGAGCATTAACAGCCGGACTCCTGGCAACTATGATTAAAAATCGGGTCGGATATCCGAGAATCTCTGTCACGGTTCCGTCGATTGTAATCATGGTTCCGGGATTGTATCTGTACCGTGGATTTTATAATCTGGGAACAATGAATCTTTCTACATCAGCTTCCTGGTTTGCGGCGGCAATACTGATCGTTGCAGCTCTTCCGTTAGGGTTGATCTTTGCAAGAATTCTTACGGATAAGACATTTCGGTATTGCACGTAAGGATAATATATACAAAAAAGGAACAGCTCTTTGTGAGCTATTCCTTTTTTGTATAAAATAGAAAGGGATTTATTTCTTTTTATCTTTTTTCTTGTCTTTGTCTTTCTTCTTTCCGGAAGATTTCTCGTTGTCCTTATTCTTCTCGCTATCCTTCGCTTTTGCAGAGAATTTCTTATCTGCTTCAGCTTCCGGCTGATATCCGTTGATATCATATTTCTTTTCATATTCCTCAAAGGCTGTAAGATAAGTTTCATCCTTCAGCTTGCGGACACTCTTTGTATATTCATGAATATCAAAGTTAGAAGAATCAAGCTCGAGAATCGCTACAGCAACGTTAGAACAGTGCGCTGCGATACGCTCGTAGTTTGTAAGCAGGTCATTGAAAGCGAATCCGGTATTCAGATCACACTGACCATTTCTAAGTCTCTTAATGTGACGAAGTTTCAGATCATTACAGAGAATACCAATCAGTTCGCGCAGAGGTTCAACCTTTGCCGCAGTCTCAAGATCTTCATCTACAAAAGAATTTACTGTAAGATCAACAATCTCAACCAATGCCTTCTCGAGCACATTCAGCTCATAAGTAGCAGATTCAGAGAATGTGCGGGACTTTTCATGAAGTTCCTGGGCAACTCTGGAAATGTTGACTGCGTGGTCACCAAGTCGCTCGAAGTCACTGATCGTATGAAGGAACTTGGAGGTCTGTTTCGCCTGCTCAGGTGTCATATCATGCATACTTAACTGCATCAGATAAGTACCAAGTTTATCCTCGTACTTGTCGATCATGTTTTCCTTTTCCTGGATCTTATTGAACTTGCTGTCGCTAAAGTCTGTCAGAAGTTCGAAAGCGCGCATGAGATTCTTGCGGGCATTCTTCGCCATACCGTTAACAGCCATCTGACTCTGACTGATCGCCAACGGCGGGTAATCCAGAAAACGTTCCTCAAGCAGATCAAAATCAGCCTGCTCTTCGTTGTCCTCGTCAGTATCTTTGATGAGGAAGAAGACGAGTTTCTCAATCTTGCTGATAAATGGAGCAAGAATCAGAATCGTAGCGATACGGAATACCGAGTTCAATAAAGCAATGTTGACAGGACTCATGACCATGTCCATAAATGTAAAGTGGACAGCGGCATTTACTGAGTAAAATACGATAGACCAAAAGATCATTCCGAATAAGTCATTCAGCAGGTAAATAAGTGCTGTACGCTTTCCGTTCTTGTTCGTACCGATAGAAGAAAGCAGTACAGGACAGGCAGCTCCGACACCAATACCCATTGTAATAGGCAGTGCGGCAGCAAATGTAATAGAGCCTGTGATTGATAATGCCTGAAGGATACCGACAGAAGCAGATGCACTCTGAAGCACTGCAGTAAATGCGATACCAACAAGGATACCCATAAATGGATTCTTAAACATTGTCAGAAGGCTGACAAAATGTGGGTTCTCTTTCAGAGGTGAAACTGCACCACTCATTGTCTGCATTCCGAACATCAGGATCGCAAAACCAAGCATAATGTCACCGATATCGGAATAAGGTTTCTTCTTTACGAATGTACGGAAGATGATACCGATGATCGCAACGATCGCAGAGATTGTTGCGGTGGACAGAAGCTGTGCAATGCCACTGGAGCCATCAATGTAAGAAAGACATAAAATCCAGCCGGTGATACTTGTTCCAATGTTGGCACCCATAATGATTCCGATTGCCTGAGCAACTTTCATCATACCGGAGTTTACGAATCCTACGACCATAACAGTTGTAGCTGATGACGACTGAATGATCGCTGTTACGACTGTACCCAGCAGCAATCCTTTGATTGGGGAGTTTGTGAGCTTGTATAAGATAAGTTCCAGTTTGTTACCGGCAACCTTCTTAAGACTGTCTCCCATGAGTGCCATTCCGTACAGGAAGAGGGCAACTCCGCTGAGCAAGGACAAAACCATTGTAATTCCCATTTTCTTTTTTCCTTTTTCTTAAGTTATTAAGTTGACATGTTACGTCTTGTAAAAAATTACGTACATGGTTATTATAAAACACTTTACCTGGAGTTTACAATTATTTTCTTTAAACTTTACAGAAAAATATTGATTGCAAATTGCAGAAAAATTGTAGGGATAAACAAAATATTAATCTTAAGCAAAAAAGTCCTTGACTTGTCCATGGATAATTTCCATCAGATGAGTTCTCGCTTCCACGCTCGCCCAGGCAATGTGTGGTGTGATCAGCAGGCGTTTACTGTCTTTGATCTTGAGCAATGGATTATCTGCGGACATCGGTTCCTTACAAAGGACGTCTAATCCTGCTGCGGCAATCTGATTTCTGACCAGTGCATTATATAATGCCTGCTCATCAACAATCGGTCCTCTTCCGAGATTCAGGAAAATACAGGAAGATTTCATTTTTTCAAACGCTTTGCTGTTGATCAGTCCTTCTGTATGCTCGTTGAGTGGAGCGTGGACGGAAATAATATCAGATTGCGTAAGCAATGTCTCAAAGTCAACCTGTTCATAACCTTCCTGCGCCGGAGCACCGGAGGCGGAGTAGTAAATGACTTTCGCTCCAAATGCACGTGCAATCTCAGCAACACGTCTGCCGATTGCCCCAAGACCGATGATCCCCCAGGTTTTTCCATGGATTTCTGTGAAATGTTCTGCAAAATGAGTGAAAGAGACATCATTTACATAGCGCTCTTCTTTCACATAATCATCATAATAGCGCAGCTTTTCTAATAGAAAGAGAAGCATTGCAAATGTGTGTTGTGCGACAGTCTCTGTAGAGTAGCCGGCAACATTTCTCCAGGCAATTCCTTTTGAATCAAGATATTCCTTATCCAGGTTGTTCGTGCCTGTGGCTGTGACACAGACGAGCTTCAGATTCTTTGCAGTGCCGATTGTCTGCTCATTAACCGGAACTTTATTTAATATGATCACATCGGCATCCGTGACACGCGCCGGGACTTCTTCAGATGAAGAAAAGCTGTACTTTACAACTTCACCGAGTTCATCATATGCAGAAAGATCAATATCTTCTCCAATTGTTTTGACATCTAAAAATACAATTTTCATTTAAAATCTCCTTGTTTCATAATCAGTATTAAGTATTTTATGATGTGAGTGTCAAAAGTAAATTTTGCCGCTCACTGATGTAACCGGATTTCTCCATTGCTATGCATTTCCGCACTTACATCATTTTATCACAAAAAGAACATAATTTCTTATATTTTACCACATACTAATCAAAAATTGATTATGGAGGTTGTTAACAGTTAAATATAAATTATAAAGTCATATAAGCCGGTGTTGAGCTTTATAAGATATTAGAGTAGAATATTATTGAAAGGAGTTGATACTTTGAGTAAATATTATTCTATACATGAATTTTCAAAAATTATAGGCGTATCTGCCCAGACATTACGAAATTGGGATGCCAATGGAAAACTTCATCCGCATCATACTACAGTAAGTGGCTATAGATATTATTCTGATGAGCAACTCAACCAGGTAATAAATGTAAAGCCTAAAAAACGCATTACAATTGGATATTGTCGCGTTTCCAGCCATAAACAGAAAGATGATCTGGAACGACAGATTGATAATGTTAAGACATATCTTCTGGCAAAAGGACAGCCGTTTGAGATAATAAGTGATATCGGTTCCGGAATTAATTATAAGAAAAAAGGGCTCCAGGAATTGATCAGGCGAATATCTCAAAATCAGGTTGAAAAGGTTGTTGTTTTGTATAAAGATCGGTTACTGCGATTTGGTTTTGAGTTGATAGAATATATCGCTTCACTTTATAATTGTGAGATTGAGATTATTGATAATACTGAAAAGTCCGAACAGCAGGAACTTGTTGAAGATCTGGTTCAGATAATCACTGTATTCAGTTGCAAATTACAAGGAAAACGAGCAAACAAAGCTAAGAAACTTATCCGGGAATTGATACAGGAGGAAGCAGATGGTAAAAGCCATAAAAGTAATGTTGATACCAAATAACGTGCAGAAAACTAAGTTGTTTCAGTACGCCGGTGCTTCAAGATTTGCCTATAACTGGGCTTTGGCAAGGGAAATAGAAAACTATGAAAAAGGCGGAAAATTCATTTCAGATGCAGAACTCAGAAAAGAATTTACAAAGCTTAGACATTCTGATGAATATGCATGGTTACTGAGTATTTCAAATAATGTAACCAAACAGGCGATCAAAGATGCCTGTACTGCTTATAAGAATTTTTTCAAAGGTTTGCAGAAATTCCCAAGATTCAAGTCAAAAAAGAGATCAATGCCGAAGTTCTATCAGGACAACGTTAAGATACGATTCAGTAATACCCACGTTAAATTTGAAGGCTTTTCCTCCAGCAGGAAGGCAAATAAGCAAAAAATGAATTGGGTAAGACTTGCAGAACATGGAAGGATTCCGACAGATGCTAAATATATGAATCCGCGAATATCCTTTGACGGATTGAACTGGTGGATCAGTGTATGTGTAGAATTTCCTGACTGCAGGGAAACACTTAATGATGACGGAGTCGGCATAGACCTGGGAATCAAAGATCTGGCGATCTGTTCTGATGGAACTAAGTATAAGAACATCAATAAGAGTCAGAAAGTAAAGAAACTAGAAAAACAGAAACGCAGATTACAGCGTAGTATCTCTCGTTCTTACGAGAAAAATAAAAAAGGAGAAAGTTACTGTAAAACAAATAATGTAATCAAAAAGGAAAAACTTTTATTAAAACGAAATCACAGATTAACAAACATCCGTAAAAATTATTTGAAGAAGGAATGAAACATAGAGGTTTATGACTTTTTATAAGTTTTCAGTAACGGAATGGATTATGTTTAGAGAAATTGGGGATGAGCGGGCTTTCGATGGGATTTTAAATCAGATTATAGAGAACATTCAGAATGGCAGTCTCAAAGCGGGAGCTGCCCTTCCGGCGGAGCGGACAATGGCGGAGACCATGGGAGTGTCCAGACCGGCAGTCAGAGAAGTTTTGAGAGCACTGGAACTGCTGGGAATAGTTAAGCCAGTGCCGGGAGGCGGGAATTATATTACAGAGGATCTGGATACCTGGCTAATCGGCCCCTTATCCATACTTTTTAAATTAAATAATGGATATCTGCGCCAGAATCAGCAGTTTCGTGCGGCACTGGAAAGAGAATCAGCAATTCTTGCAGCGAGGAAGTGCACACCGCTGAACGCAGCAGAATTATGGATGATTCTTGCACGGTGGACGCCGCAGAAGATGAAAAGATACGGGGAAAACTGAATTGCGAACTTCACCAGAAGATTGCAAAGATCGCAGATAACCCGATGATTTACAGTGTCCTTGCGGCAGCGGATCAGCTTACGGAGAATATTGTTTCCGGGACGAGAGACTACATTATGAAAAAGAATAATTCTGCCAGAGAGGTTGATGACCAGCATCATCGGCTTGTTGAGGCAATCATCAACGGAGATGCAGAACAGGCGAAACGATGTATGTCCGAACATATGGATACGATTGAACGTTATATGGAAGAAATGCAAAAAAAATCCTAAGAAATTTTGGGCATTTTTACAGAGTTAATTGATATGCCTCTATTGCGTTTTGGTAATACCAGTGGTATAATTAAAATGCAAATTGGTAATACCAATAAATAAAACTGACAATATCAGAAAGAGGTGCGAAACAATGGGATATGTGAAATGGTCATATGAGACACTGAATCATTTTTGCGGAGACGTATTCAAGGCGTTTGGATTTACAGAGGAAGAAAGCAATCAGATCAAGGATGTGCTTCTTACGGCTGACCTTTATGGAATAGAAAGTCATGGTATGCAGAGAATGGTGCGTTATCATAAGGGAATCGAAAAGGGAACGATCCATCCGCAGGCAAAGCCTGAAGTTGTATTTGAAACACCGATATCTGCAGTGATTGATGGTCATAATGGAATGGGACAGCTTATTTCCGTTTACGCAATGAAAAAAGCCATCGAAAAAGCCAAAAAAACCGGAGCTGGAATCGTAACCGTCCGTGAGTCCAATCATTTTGGTATTGCTGGATATTATGCAAAGATGGCGTGCGATGAAGGACTTCTGGGAATGGCTTGCACCAATTCAGAGGCTATTATGGTTCCTACGTTTGGCAAAAAAGCCATGCTTGGATCAAACCCAATCGCAGTAGCTATGCCGGCAGACCCGTATCCGTTTTTCTTTGACTGTTCTACCACAGTAGTTACAAGAGGAAAACTAGAAATGTACAACAAAATGGAGAAACCGCTTCCTAATGGATGGGCGTTGGACAAAGATGGTCATGCAAGCACAGACGCACCGGATGTCCTTGCCAATATTGTTGCAAAGAAGGGCGGCGGAATCATGCCCCTTGGTGGAAATGAAGAGGTTACAGGAAGCCACAAGGGATATGGATATGGTATGTTATGTGAACTGTTCAGTTCCATTCTTTCCATGGGTGTTACTTCGGATCATTGCTGCACATTCCCGGATAAAACAGGAATCTGTCATGGATTTATGGCAATCGATCCGGCTGCATTTGGTGATCCTCAGGCAATCCGCAGACATTTTTCAGAATACCTGGAAGCTTTGAGAGAAAGTCCGAAGGCAGAAGGCAAAGAACGTATTTATACACATGGTGAAAAAGAAGTTTTAGCAGAAAAAGAAAGAAGAAAGCATGGATTACCTGTAAACGATAATACGATGGTCGAACTTGCTAATCTGTGTGGATATCTCAAACTTGACTTTGATAAATATTTTGACGGATATGAGCTTCCAAAAGACAGCAAATTCTTTACAGGAAATTATTAATAGATTAGAAGGCAACTGTTCACAGTAACAATAGAGGCAGCCGAATCATACGGTTTCACATAATTTAAGATACCAGGGAGGACAATAGAAATGGATTATGCAAAAGAATCTTTAAGACTGCATGGAGAATGGAAAGGTAAGATTGAAGTTGTAACAAGAGTACCTGTAGAAAATAAGGATGATCTGTCACTTGCTTATACACCTGGAGTTGCACAGCCTTGTCTGGAAATCCAGAAGGATGTAAACAAATCTTACGAACTCACAAGAAGATGGAACATGTGTCTGGTAGTTACAGACGGTTCTGCTGTTCTTGGACTTGGAAACATTGGACCAGAAGCCGGAATGCCGGTTATGGAAGGTAAATGTGTCCTTTTCAAGGCATTTGGTGATGTAGATGCATTTCCACTCTGCATTAAAAGCAACGATGTGGACGAAATTGTAAATACAATCTATATGATCTCCGGTTCCTTTGGTGGAGTAAACCTGGAAGATATTTCCGCACCGAGATGTTTCGAAATTGAAAAGAAACTGAAAGAAAAATGTGATATTCCGATCTTCCATGATGACCAGCATGGTACTGCGATCATCACACTGGCAGGTCTTACCAATGCACTTAAAGTTGTTGGCAAGAAGAAAGAGGATGTCCATGTTGTAATGAACGGAGCAGGAGCAGCAGCAATCTCTATCGCTCGTCTGCTTCTCACAGCCGGATTTAAGAATATCACACTCTGTGACAGAAAGGGTGCGATCTTTGAGGGACGTCCGGAAGGAATGAATCCAGTCAAAGATGAAATGAGCAAGGTGACCAATCTGGATAAGAAAGCAGGTTCTCTGGCAGATATGCTGGTCGGCGCAGATGTATTTATCGGTGTTTCCGCACCGGGTGCCGTTACAACAGAGATGGTTAAGACCATGAATAAGGATGCAATTGTTTTTGCATGTGCAAACCCAACTCCGGAGATATTCCCGGATGACGCAAAGGCAGGCGGAGCAAAAGTTGTTTCCACAGGAAGAAGTGATTTCCCGAACCAGATCAACAACGTACTTGCTTTTCCGGGAATTTTTCGTGGCGCATTTGATGTGAGAGCAAAAGAGATCAATGATGAAATGAAACTGGCAGCGTCTGAAGCACTTGCAAATCTGATCACAGATGAGGAACTTTCTCCGGAATATATCATTCCGAAGGCATTCGATAAGAGAGTAGGACCGGCGGTAGCCAAAGCGGTTGCGGAGGCAGCAAATAGAACCGGCGTAGCCCGTATTAAAAAAAATACAATTTAATCAAGTAAGATAGATAATTTTCCCCGGCATAACTTATTATAGGGATAGCAAGGACGTGTGACAACAATAGATTTTACTTCAAGGAAACGTCCGCAGTATGCCGGGGATTTTCTTATAATTTTTCACGAACGAATAGAGATTTATAGCTGGCAATAAAACAAAAGTTACATCGAATGAAAACTGGAATAGGAAATACTTTCTAAAATCGTGGACAATGTCAGAAATAGCTGTTAAAATTTCATAGAAAAAACTTTGATACGGTAAAGTAATGATCATAAGCCGTTGGACAGGACGGGATGTTGAGTACCGACGGCTCTATAGTGATGATTTTATCGTTGGCATTAGGTGCATTGCCAGGAAAAATTATTGATCTGGATACACAATTTGAACGCTTTGGCGAGTGGCTTAAGCATAAGACAGGCAGTGACGGTCTAATATATTATAGAACTTGCATGTGTTACATCAACTACCATATGGTATGGTCGGTGAAATACCGGTGGAATATAAAACCCAGAAATTGAGGAATAACTAAAGAAACTGGTGCAGCAGATTGCTGAGGATAAGGGATTTACCTCTGTCTCAATATATTCAGACATATATTCGCCAAAGTTCTTGGCTTTATTAATCTTTGTATCTCTGTCTCTCTCAATTTCCTTCTCCCAGACGGCAAGATCCAGCTTTGCTTTTTCACGGGCAGCCTTTTCTGTTTCTCACACTCGTTTAATTCTTTTAGGTTTCCCGGTCTTTGGATTAATGTATTTGCTTTGTACTACACATTCATATTTTCCGCTTGGCAGTTTTCTTACATTGCCCTCGCCATTTTCTTTTCTACCCTCATAGTTCTTCGCCATTTACTTCCTTCCCTGTAGCAATTATCACTTTTTTGAATGATAGT
>OLRW01000182.1_pt1 | contig 56228 bp, 47 predicted proteins | sample 1672701 | NCBI WGS metagenome assembly OLRW01 (sample SAMEA3136715, study PRJEB25190) | human gut metagenome | biome: human gut; feature: human-associated habitat; material: faeces | place: Austria | collected 2013
TGCAATCCTGCCGGAGGCTATATCAGATGGGGGATTGACTCCCACCACTGATACTAATTTGCTCCTCGCCACCTGAAGAGGTGGGAGTCATCTCACATCTGATATATTACCACAAAATGTTTTAACAAAACAGATGAAGTAGAAAGCTTGGTATTCAAGGCGAACTGACGAACTGACGAACCATCGAAGCACAATCCTCCCCATTTGTGACTTTCGTCGCGGCGTGTTGAATGCTCACTTATACGCTCGCATCCAACACTTGCTCCCAGGCCACAAATGGGGAGGATTGTGCTTCAATGGTTCTGACAGTGGCTGCTGGAATGAAATTAGAAAATCATCCTATAATCTCTTTCACTTTCTCCATACTAATTTCTGCTATTGCTGCAATCTGTTCTAACGGGAACTTTGCCTCATGCATTTTAGTAACCACTCTAACTAATTTTTGTTTTTCTCCTTTTTCTTGACCTTCTCTATAACCGTATTCCTGTCCCTCTTCAAACGCTTCTTCCCTAATCCCCTGACTTAAGTTACACATTTCCTTCACATCCTTCCTTATATCATTTTCCAATGGGATATCGTATTCTTTCTCCATTATATCCAATTTATCTTCTACCTCCAAGTCCGAAGATAAAAGTGCTGATAATAAACGATGTAATTCGTATTTTTCTTCTTTTTCCGGTAAGTTTTTTGCGATTCCTATTATTATAATATTGAGAAGATCTAAATCGCCTTTCCATTTATGAGATCCTATAATCTGCTGTTCTTCTAAATGAATATGACTCAAACTGTGTTCTTTCATGTTCATACAAATCCAAATAGAATAAACTCTTTTCATATCATCATATTCTGAATTTACAAAATCTCTTCCCTTCTGTGAAGATACTATTCTGCATATATAGAAAATAGCTCTGTTTACTATTTTATATTTTCTCGGTTCTTCTTTTTGTGCCTCTACGTTAATAATTATCTGAGTCAGACCATCTTTCATCCTGACATAAAAGATAATGTCAAAACGTATCATTCCCTCGTTAATCTCACTGTTTTCTGTATTTAACCTGCTAACCTGTTCTGTAGTTTTCGTATCTTCTAATTCTTTTCTTGGGTTGTCTCCCGCTTTCTTTTTCCCATTAGTCATTCCAGAATCAACCGGAATAACACTAATATACGGTTCTCCTTCTATATAATTAACTACTTCCTTCGGATTCATCTCCCGAAATTCCTCTATAGTATTTACCAATATGTACGCCAGTATGATTTTATGTCCTAAAAGCTTCTTCGCCTTCTCGTCATACTGGGCATCTTTATCTGACGCTCTCACTGTTTTCTTAATAGATGCGTCCACAAATATCTCCTTTTTGTAATTAATCATTCTTTAATTCCATATTTTTACTATATAACATTTTTCTGATTTATGCAAGAGGAATTTTAATTTGTGAGACTGTAAAAATAGACGAACTCAGGGAGATAAATAAAGCATATTTGTGGCTTTCGTCGCGGCGTGTTGAATGTTCGCTCCACGCGCTCGCATCCAACACTTGCTCCCAGGCCACAAATATGCTTTATTTATCTCCCTGAGTTCTGCTCATTGCCTATATCCGCTCTCTATTTATTTTAAAATCATATCTACATTTATAGATTTATAACCAAAAGTGTCGTAAAAACGACCATTTAGACATAAACGCTAGATATTTGAAAAAAAATTGTTACAATGAGGAGAGTACAATAGAAAAAACGAGATACTTATATTTTTACAAAAGGAGGATTTATTATGCATTGCGAAATCTGTGGAGGTTAAATAGAAATACAAGCTAACGGCAAAGGCATCTGTCCATATTGCGAAGGACGCTTAAGTATCTTTGGTAAGAAATGCAAATCATGCGGAAAGAGCTATTAATTTACACTAATATTTTTACAGAAAAGAGGGATTTCAATGTCTGATTTTTTTAAAGATGGTTCTCGGTGGGGAAGTATTGACAGTAGCGGTTCTATTTACGCTTCTGACGGTACTTATCTCGGTAGTTTAGACAAGTTTGGAAAGTTCCATGACAGCAGTGGCACTTATATGGGCAGTATAGATAGTCAGGGGAAAATACGAAATTATAAAGGTGATTATTTAGGAAGTGTATGGTCAAACGGTGAAGTTCACAACGATCGTGGAGATTATATTGGAATGTTTCCATATTACAATGGAAAGATAGGCCAATTTCAAATCGGAAATAATAATGATTCGGCCTCATCTAATAATAATTCAAACTATAACAATGACAACCAGACAACGGGAAGTTCCACAACTCATACTTCCACTGGAGGCGGCAGTATAACTCCTGCCAGTCTTTCTTCTGAAGGGGATATTCTAGATGTCATAAAATTTGTAGTTATTATTATTATCGGTGCCCTTATTTTTTCTATATTATCCGATTGTTTTTATACAGTAAAAGAGTTATTTATTTCTCCATACTCATCCATTCTTTTGCTGTTATCCTTAGTCGCACCGGCTATTGCTGGCACCATATCCAAAAAGGAAAATGCTGCTAAGGAGTTCCCTCTTTTATATCTGATAAATTATGCACTTTGCCTGCTGTGGTCTATTATTTTTACATTGATTTTGCAAATGACTGCTGTTTATTCTGTTTTTATTTTCGCATTAGATAGCGTAATCTTTGCATTAGCTATGACTATTATTTCTATCCTGTTCTATACAATACTGGATAAAATAATCTTTAGCAATAAAAACATGGATGATTTTAATTGGTTAATAGCACTCCTTAGTTTATCTATTATTACTTGCGTTCTAGTAATTATATTATTTGTTCAGAATCTGTTTCAACTTGACCATCGTTTACAATGGGACAAACGCCCTCGTTCCTATGCACCTTATGAGTCCACTACAGAATATACTGACGAAGATACTGAAAGTTATGATAATACCGATGATTCGGATGATTTTTCTGATGATTCAGAAAGCTACAGCGATGATTCCTGGAATGATTCTTCTGACTCTTCTAATGAAAATAATAACGAAGAGTCCTCATGGGATTCTATAAGTTTTGAAGATAAAATAAATCAAATCAAAACCGATTATTATGATATTGAAAATAACTTAGATTCAATGGAAAGTGACTCTAGTGATGGGGCAACGTTCTATTACAGAAATAATACTCTGACAAAAATGGTTGATACCGTATATCAGGATAATTATACTGTTGAAGTATCCTACAAAAACAGTAAACCATTTTTCATTTTCATGAAATCTAATGATGATAATTCTGAATACAGATATTATTATTTTAACGGGAAATTAATCCGCTATATCGATGAAAATGGCGAAGTTAGTGATTATGAAGATGGAACAGATATCATTGGTTCCGATTTATATGAATGGGCTGATGCTATGTAAAATTCTGGTTTACCGCAGGTCAAGGTATGCACTATCTACCACTTACGATTGCTCAACAACTATAAATTTTTTAGCGGTTCTACTCAATAGCTCTTCAAGCAATCCGACTATAGATTCTTTAGCTTTGCCGGGCTGCCAACAAACAGAACTCCAGAAGATAAATAAAGCATATTTGTGGCCTCGGAGCAAGTGTTGGATGTGAGCACGAAAGCGAACATTCAACACGCCGCGACTAAAGTCACAAATATGCTTTATTTACCTTCTGGAGTTCGTCTGTTTATCTGTCGCTCCCCCTTGCCTGCGGCAAATCACCCCCTCTTATGTGCTTTTCCATAAAAGAGTTCGGCTAATTTCCCTGTTGTCATTTCTTCTCGTTCTTTTCCGGTCAGATCCATGACTATTTTTCCAGAATCCAGCATAATCGTCCTGCTACCGTATTCTAATGCATATTCCATATCATGCGTAATCATAAGGGTTGTGATCTTATTTTCCTCAACAATCTTTTTCGTTAATGCCATGACTTTTTCGGCTGCGCCGGGGTCAAGGGCTGCGGTATGTTCATCGAGTAATAGGAGTTCTGGTTCTGCAATGGTTGCCATTAAAAGAGAGGCTGCCTGTCGCTGTCCGCCGGAAAGAAGACCGATTTTTGTTTTCATTCTGTCTTCGAGTCCCATTCCAAGTGTGGAAAGGACTTCTCTAAAGTAGGCACTGTCCTTTTTATTTAAGGCAAAGAAAGACGGGGAAGCCTTTCTTGTGTAAGCAAGGGCAAGGTTTTCCTCAATGGTGAGGTTCGGAGCGGTTCCACGAAGTGGATTCTGGTAAAGGCATCCGATGTTTAAGGCTCGTTTGTAGTCTTTTAATTTCGTAATGTCTTTGTCTCCTAAGTACACTTTTCCTTCATCTGGAAAAAGGCTTCCGAGGATGACGTTAAACATGGTAGATTTACCGGAACCGTTTGAACCGAGTACAGTAACAAACTGACCGGGTTCTACGGTGAGATTTAAATGGTCGAGGGCAACTTTTTCATTGACAGTGTTTGCCTCAAACTTTTTTGTGATATCTGTAAGTTTTAACTGACTGCTCATTAACGTCTGCCCCCTTTCTTTTTATATGTTTTTTGTAACCACGGAATAACTAATGCGATTACAACGATAACTGCAGACAATAATTTAACTGCATAGCTTGGCATATCAATCTTGTATGCAATCTGAATGATGATTCGGTATAATAAGGAACCGAGAACAACACCAACTGCCTGTATTGTAACGGAATGATTACTAAAGAAAGTAAGACCGATGATTACCGAGGCGAGTCCCATAACAAGCATACCATTTCCACAGTTCAAATCTGCGTATTTCTGATACTGGCAAAGAAGCGCGCCGGAAAATGCAACGAGTGCGTTAGAAATCATAACCCCACCGATTCTGGATACATCTGCATTAATCGAAGATGAACGAACCATTTCCTCATTATCACCAGTTGCAATAATCGCCATACCATTTCTTGTACGGAAAAATGTAACAAGAACTGCACAGGTTACAATAACGATTATCATGGTAAGTAAAAATGCGGTCATGCCTGATGACATATCCTTGCCAAAGGCTCTCTGGAATATCTTGTATACAGTATCTGCCGGTTTATTTACGGTTACACCCAAGCTGTTTTTTGCTTCATACTGTAAATAACGGTTGGACTGACCACCCAGAATAGCATAGTTTACTGTGTAAAGTCCCGTCATTGTAAGGATACCAGATAAAATCGGTTCAATCTTTAATTTAGTCTGCAAAAGTCCCGTACAAAGTCCTGCTGCCGCTCCTGCAAGCGTGCCAGCAACAAGCCCTAAAATCGGATGCCCTGCAATCGTCACTACGACACAGGCGGTCATTCCAAATACAAAACTTCCCTCTACCGTAAGGTCAGGGGTTTTTAAAATACTAAATGTCAGAAAAACGCCCAGGGCCATAGGGGCGTAGATAAACCCCTGGCCGAGAGCGGAAACTAACATGCCTGCTATTTCATTCATGTTTATGTCCTCAATTCTAATCTTGATTCATTATTTATTAAAATGACTTGTTCCATCTTCCTCTACAAGCACATCAAATCCTTCAAATGCCTTCTTATCAAAGTTACCACCAAACTGTTTTACAGCCTGCATATTTACATATTTTGCATAATCAGAAATTGTCTCGTAAGGAATATCAGAAACTTTTTCGCCGTTTGCAATCTTTTCTACCATGTCTGCAACCTGTTTTCCAAGCTGTACATAGTTTACACCAACTGTAGCAAATCCACCGTCTGCAACCATAGAGTCAGCACCACAGTAGATAGGAACTTTCTTTGCATAAGCGGCATCTGTGTAAGTAGCCATTGCTGAAGCGATTGTGTTGTCGTTACCAGTATAAAGTGCATCTACTCCTTTAGAAATCAGGGATTCTACTGCTGTCTGAAGCTCAGAAACATTAGAGATAGAAGACTCTTCATAAGCGATATTATTATCGTCACAGTATTTCTTAGCTGCTGTGATTGTAGATACGGAGTTTGTTTCACTGGATGTATACAGGAAACCAATCTTCTTGTAATCTGGCTGGAAGTTAGCGATCAGCTTAACGATTTCATCTGCTGGAATGTTGTTAGAAACACCCGTGATATTCGCACAATCTTCTCCTGTAAGACCTGCTGCTTCCGGGTCTGAAACTGCGGCGAATACGATTGGTGTATCTTCTCCATCATAAACGCTCTTTGCTGTCTGTGCTGTGGAAGTTGCGATTGGAACAACAATGTCTACTCCTTCAGATTTATAATTCTCAATGATAGAGCTTAATGCTGCTGTATCACCGTTTGCGTTATCTGTTACAACTTTGATGTTGTCGTCTTTTCCAAGTTCAGAAGTGATAGTATCACGAATCTGGTCAAGGGATGTGTGGGACATTGGCTGAACGACTGCTACAGTAACCTGTTTTTCTGACTTACTACTTCCTGTGCTGCTTTCGGAACTGCTGTTAGAACCACATCCTGTTAAACAAAGAGTTCCTGCCATTGCTGCTATAATTGCTGTACTTACAAATTTTTTAAATTTTCTCATTTTCTTTTCCTTTCTATATCTGTTGTCCGAAGTTTTTAATCAGCTTATATTGTAAAAAGCTTCTCCCCAAGATTATATAAATTTAAAAGTTTAATTGTTTCAGATTAAAACTTGTGTTAAATATCAGAGTGCCAGCAATTCTAAGTTCTAATTTTCACTTGCCATTTTTATATGCTTTTTAATTACCTCACAAGATTGGTTAAGCATCTCCTGTTCTTCCTCTGTTAATGGAAGTTCGATTATTTTCTCAATTCCATTTTTACCGATGAGACATGGGACTCCGCAATGTACATCATGCTGACCGTATTCGCCTTGAAGTAATACAGAGGCCGGCATGATTTTTTTCTCATCACGGAGGATGCAGGCTGCCATTTCAGTTAATGCTCTGCCGATGCCAAATTCAGTTGATTTTTTGCCTTCGATGATAGTCATTCCAATCTGTCTGGTTGCTTCTAAGACTTTTTCCTTAGAAATATCATAAGCATCGAATGGAAGTCCCCCGATTGTTACTGATGAGAATGGAATCATAGAGGAATCTCCGTGTTCTCCTAAGGAATATGCCTGAATAGAACGTCTTCCCACACCGGATTCTTCGCTTAATGTCCGAATTAATCTTGCGGTGTCTAATAAAGTTCCTGTTCCAAAGACTCTGTTTCTTTCTAAGCCAAGTCCTTTTCTTACATAGTCGGCTACAATGTCAGCTGGATTGGTAATGGTTACGACAATTCCTGGAATCTTGTATGGTTTTAACTGTTCGAGAAGTTCTTTTAACATTTCTACGGAACGGCCTAACATATCAAGTCTTGTCTGTCCCGGCTTTCTTGCCTCACCGATTGCGACAACAACAAGAGCTGCATCTTCACAATCTTTATAGTCACCATCTCTTACTACCGTTTCTCTCTCACAGAAGCTTACGCTATCTGCAATGTCTAATGCCTGTGCGTGTGCCTTATCTTTATCCACATCCACAAGGACAATCTCACCGGCTATACCCGAATGTGCCAGTGCATATCCACAGTGGGAACCGACATGTCCTGCACCGATAATCACAACTTTTCTCATTTTCATCCTCCTTATCCACAATTATCAAAGTTTTTCCACAATACAGCTTTGTTGATGTCAGAGAACTATAAAAAAACGTCCCTGACAAATATTCTCTATCTGTCAAGGACGGGTAAAACTCCAAAAATTCTCCCGCGGTACCACCTTGCTTCATGAAAATCTTCATGCACTCACAGGATACACATCATATCCCTGACAACTAACGTATGTCCTCACGTCAATGCTAGTAAGCTTTAAACTTCCATATCACCGTATTCTATCAGTTTCTGTACTTCTTCAAATACTTCTGTGCAAGATAATTGATATCTGCCTGAATCTGCTGTTCACACTGCCCTCCGTGGCCCACTTGACAATCTGCGTTCTGTCCGGTTCTCAGCATCCCGGTCTCTCTGTAAGTGCATCAATCGCCCTAACTTCCACATCATCGGTTTAAGCGTCCGCTGTATTTACTTTAATGCGTTGATTATATACCCACTTGATAGGAAAAGTCAACTATCTATTTTCCAATTCTTTTTTTCGCGCGTATATTTCTTCTTTGATTGTATCAAGTGTCTCGATTTCGTCCACTTCTTTTAACAGCTGCATATAAATCTTTTTCTTCTCTGCTACTGGAGTATTTCCCATAACTTTGCGCACAAAATACTTCTCTTTTGTCATAGTTGGCTTAAATGTACGCGCATAATTCTTTGTTGTCTTTTTAAATCCGGCAACTTCAAGGAATCCTTTTTCAAGTAAAGCATTCACCATGAGATGAATAGAACTGTTCTTCCATTCCTTGTCCCCAGATGCTTTGATAATCTCTGAAGCAGTAAGTGCTTCTTCCTGCTCCCACATTACCTCCATAATCGCCAACTCGCTCTTTGTTAAATGTTGTTCTGCCATGATAATCTCTCCTTAAACTTTATATATGTTTATTTATGTTCACTACACCCTTTTAATAAGAATGCATTATATCTTGCCTGCTTCATGACTTCTGACAAAGCGGCCTTCCACTACCATATCTGTCCAGGCATTTCTTTGATTGCATTCTGTCCTTCCTTTACAAAATGATTTTTTCTTAGAGTGTGTTAAAAAATCCTCTAATTCTTTCGTCTTTTTCTGACAATATTAAATATAATAATTGCCACAAATGCTATGATACCACATCCGGTAATCATAAATGCAAGCTTAATTCCCGGAAGCTGATAATGTAGCTTAATATCATGTGTTCCTTTTTTAAGATTAATACCGATATACTGATAATTTACCCTCTGAATATCTGTCTTTTTGCCGTCAACATATGCTGTCCAGCCTTTCTGATATGGGAGAGTGACCACCAGCATCTTGTCTTTGTCAACAGTGATATTACCAGTTACTGTATTCTTCTCTGCTTTTGCATTCTGCAGGGAATTCTCTTTAAGTGCATTCACTCTGTCTGCATAATTAGACATCGTCTGAGAATAAATCGCAAGATCCCTATACTTCAAAGTGCCTGTACCGACAAACTTCAAGGTACATGTCTTTACAGCACCCTCTCTGTATCCCAGATTAAAAAGATATTCCTTTTGCCCGGTAGTATATGCATCAATACGGAACTTATGACCATATTTTACGCCCGGAGCCTTAATTCTTGCTGTTATAAAATGCTCTTTCGCATCTTTTTCTGCATAAATATCTCCAACCAGAGACAGATAAGTTTCTGCATTGGCCGGCGCCTCAAAGGAGAACTTCATCGTTGCACCCGGCTTCTCTATCTCTATCGTATCTTTTGTCATAGACACACCGTTAAGCTTTATATTTTTAATCTTTAACTTTTGTGCAGTAAGCGGAAGCTTCGTAGCCACAGTAAGATTACTGTTCTTATCCATATCCTTATCTTCCACAATAGCTGCAAGCATTGTAGTCTCCTGCTTTTCGGCTGCAGAATACTGATCAATTCTATCTGCATTTACTATTTTATCGTAAGTATACCCAAGTGGCAAGGAATATTGATTCTCATAAATAGAATAATATTTATTCTTTGTCTCCTGCACCTTTTTATAGCCATATGGAATCGTTGCCGTATTCTTCTTTGCAACACCCATATACTTCACGCTCGCAAGCGTATTCAGGTAAGTCCGGAAGTTGTAATCATAGATACTTACAATATTCCAGCGACAATTACCCATCGCATTATTATAATTTACAATACCGCCATTTAACGTACTGCTAAATGTAGAAACATCATTATATCCATATAACAAACTGGAAGAACGAAGGTTACCCGTTGTAACAAGATTAGTGCTTCGGTAAAATTCATCCGTATCCGCTCCCGGTACTTCATCAAGATGCTTTAACGCTGTCCCGGAAATCTTCTTTTTAGAATCTCCCGCAGAAACGTAGGTATCCAGATGCGTATAACTATCATCCCCAGAAGTAATAAACCACTTTGCATTAAGGAAAATAACCAGGGCAGTCATTCCAAGAACAATTCCTCTAAACTGTTTCTTAGAAAATGTAATCTTATCACTATTTAATAAGAACAGCATAATCAGCGTCGCTGCCAAAAGTCCAAACGCACCATAAATACTTGGAACAAACAACTTGTCAGAGAAAGCATTTACTAGCCCGTAAAGTCCAGTGATTGCTGTCATGATTCCTAGTTCTTTTCCGCTCAGATCTCGCATCTTATCAAGACTTTCTGCCAGAATAAAGGAAACGATCACCACATAAATATAACCCCAGCGGTTATTTACATTACTAAATCCGCTGAAAATATATCCGAAAACAGGGAACAGGGAAAATGCTGTGAAAATCACAAACAGCCAGCGAAGTTCCTTTCGGTTCTTTCTTGTAAAAAGTAATACGATCGCCAGCATTGCAAGCGGAGCAAATCCAAGCTTAAGCCATAAACCAGACGCAAAGTTATCCGATATATAGGACGTGAAAAAGTCCACCAGCCATTCTGTACGGTAAAATAATGGTGTTGTACTTAAAAATGCAGTAATCTTTCCACCACCACTTCGGCTTGAACCCATGTAACTTCCAAAAGATGTAAATAATGAGATTACTCCCAGGGATGCCCCCAGAATATAACTTCCCACTATAATAAATCCTCGCTCAAAAAATGTCTTCCAATTCCGATATTCCTCTGTACAAACGATTCGAAGCACAAAATAGATTCCCAGTGCGATCGTGTTCATATACAGGAAATAATAAGAACACAGCAGAGAAACCGCTACTAAAACTGTGAGCATATACCATTTTCTATTACGAATCAGTCTCTCCATCGCAACAACAAGAATCGGGAGAAGAATCATTGGCGTAAGGAATTGCCCATGCTTCGTTCCCGCATAAATCGCATAGCCGGAAAAGGCATACACGATACTTGCCGTATAAGCTGCAAAATGTGACTTTTTAAAATAAAGTACAAGACCGGACATACTAAGTCCTGCAAGAAAATACCTTACAATAATCAGAAAACTATATGCCTTCTCTATCTTCGCCGGTGAGAATAACAGGTATAACCAATAAACCGGGTCATAACTGATCGCCACTGTCGCACCAAGTCCTGTTGTAAAATCGTACTGTTTAAAATCAAAGTTTCCACTGAAAATATCTTTAAATATCTCAGGAATATACTGAATAAAACGATATACCTTCGGAACATACTGCCCAAGACCATCTGCCTCCCAGATTAATGTTTTATTCTGTAAAATGTATGGCAGGAAAATAAGCACTGCCATCACCACAAAAAGCACAGTATATCCAATAAAATATCTAAGTAAGGAACGCCAGTTTTCCTCTCCCTCTCTGGAAGCCGGTGTTGTTATAATGCCCCACACTCTTTCTAAAATATTCACTACCGCTTCTTCTAATGCCGCATAAATACCGGCAAATGGCACACATATATTAATCGCTATAAATGCAAGGAACATTCCAAGAAATACAAAACATGCCGCCTTTATATGAAGTACTGCAAACACTCCTGCAATAACAAAAGAAAGCGCCGCCATAATAAAATTCTTTTTTTCTAAAAATGTATTCTGCTTTTTCTTTGCACAAAATACACCCCAGAAAAATACAAATAGTTCCGTACTAATCGCAACTGCATGTGTGCGGTCTCCGCCAATCAATGTTCCTGCCAGACCATATCCGATAATCCCTTCTGGAAGAAAAACAGGCAGAAAACCAATAATACATATCAATAGAAGCAATACCGGCTTCTCCATCCATCCTTCTATATAATCCCACAAATAGGCACACAAAAGAAATACGATGCTGACAGACAAAAAGATAGCTGAAATTTCAAAAACCTTTATAAACGTTATGAAATTCCTTATTGTCGTAAACGGATTCACATGTTTTGCGAATACTTCATAAGAAATTCCCAAAAGTGCATACAATCCAAGACTATAGGCCGCATGCCTTAACATACATCCCTTAAAGTCCCCATACTTCTCACGCTGAATCTGTATATAATATCCTACTGCAAAAAAGATTCCTGGCACATACACAATCTGAACTATTCGAGTAAACGCATGAACAATATGCACCTCTCCAAACTTATGACAGAGTGCCGTCATTACCAAAAATATAAAATAAAAAGCTACGATAAGCTCTCTGGAAAAAACTTCGCGCCTTGAAGTTCCATTTTTCCCTTGTATAGACATCTTATAATCCTCCTGACTTTATCACATAACGCTATTGTACGTCATTGTCTACAAATTTGCAATATATGGGATGATTTATGATTTATCGGTGGGGGGGTAAACAGACGAAGCCAGCCCTAAGGGAATAAAATAATCCATATTTGTGGCCTGGGAGCTACGAGGGTGTAGCTTAGTGGTAGAAAAGCCCGGCATTAAAATAATTGATTTTGACGACTTTGTGTTTTTTACAACTGAGTCAAAATCAATTATTTTAATGCCGGGCTTTTCTCAGAAGACTACTCCCCGCTGCGACGAAAGTCACAAATATGGATTATTTTATTCCCTGAGGGCGTCTATTTGCCTGCGGCAAACCAGATTAATAAGACACCACTGTTGTTCCTATTGGCATTTTATCATAGATATATTTCGCATCCTGGTTATAACAGCGGACGCATCCATGAGACGCTGGTTTTCCGATTGTCGGGTTCTGTACAGAACCGTTATTCCATAATGGACGTGTATGGAAAGAGTTTCTTCCCTTATAATGTGTTACATAGAGTTCTTTTGTGCTTGTGTAGAACCAGCCTTTTTCCTTATAAGTAATCTTAAATACTCCTCTTGGAGAATGATTCTTTGCTGTTCCGGTCGCACAGATAAATGTACGGATCATCTTCCATTTGCCTTTGCTTCCCTCGAAAATGCTTACCTGCTGTGTATAATGGCTGATCCAGATTAAATACTTTGTTTTACTGGAATATCCCTTATAGTTTACAAATGCTGTCTTAACTTCTGTTGAATACTTCTTTGTTGTGTAAATACATTTATTTCCAACGTAACCGATACTTCTTACCTGGCTGGCAAGCAGTTTATTATAATTCTTATCTCTATACTGTCTTGGGGTTACTGTAATTACCTTAGATGTCTTACTGCTTAAGTAAACTTTGTTTCCAATTCTGGTAACTGCCTGTACTTTGATGTTATACTTTGTATCCGCTTTCAGTTTAGCAAGACTATAATTGCTCTTTTTTGTCTTTATCAGTATCTTATATTTGGAATCTGCTGCCTTCTTATATAAAATATGATAGCTAGTTGCTTTTGCTGTTCTTGACCATGTAAGTGCCAGATTCTTTTTGGAATCAAAAGTTAACTGTACATTCCGTACCTGCCCGGCAACTACTGGAATCTTCGCTAAAACCGCATTAGACTGTGTTCCGATCACTATCTTTCCACCAGCCTGTGAAACTGCTACAACTTTGAAATAATACTTTTTACCACCAGTCAGTCCCTTTATTTTTAAAGAAGTGGATGTGCATTTGCTCTTGGCTACTTTATAGCCAGATGAAGACTTTGTACTCTTATAAACAGTGTAATAAGAAGCATTGCTCACAGCATTCCATGAAAGCTTTGCTGCATTCGCATTTGGTACAGCTTTTACACCTTTTACCTTTGCAGGCTTCTTAACATAATCAAATGTCTTAAGCATTCCCTGTCCATAATAAACTGTCTTATTATTGTTAAGAGTGGTCTGACCAATTAAATAAGTATAATATCTGGCATTCTTTAAAGATGAGGATGCAATAGAAGCAGAGGCTGCTGTCTTACCTACACTTATCCTTTTCTGTGCTACTGTTGAGTTTTCTCCCAGATACAGTTCTAAAGAATATCCAGTATATATCTTGTCAGACACTGTCCAGGAAGCTTTTACAGAATCATTGCTTTTCTGCTTGATAGAATAACTGCCAAGCGCCTTACCTGTATAATAGTGAACTGTCAGTTTCTTTGTATTATCCTTACTTGTGAGAATAAGCTTATATTCGGTCTTAGCAGAATAAAGCTGGCCAAGACTTACTGTAAGCACACCTTTCTTTGATGCGAGCTGCGCTGTATCTGTCTTAGCTCCCGTCTTCTCATTTGTTACAGTATATGTATAACCCGCATCTGAAAAATCCGCAAACTTAAGTACTAATCTTCCAGAAGCATCCACATAAGCAATCTTGCTGACACTTGTTTCCTGTGGTGTTGTTGCTGCCTGTGCAGACTTCCCTGCCAAAGCAAACGAAAAACACAATATAAACAATGCTACAATTCCTAAATGTTTCTTATTCATTCTTTACCTCCCATATTATTCAATGTGCTCACAAAATCAAGTACAGGAAAGATTCCGAGAGTACACTCCATCACAAATTATATAGTATCATAAAAAAACAGCTTTGTTATAAGTATATTTCTGTTATATTAAAATTATATTAAAACAGAAATACGACACAAATAAGGTTTCTGGCATTTTTTATAAAATACTTTTCTGTTTTAAAATGATTCCATATCATAATAAATAAATTTATATTTCTTGCTTTTTACAAAAAAGGCCTTTTTATATTATATAATTAAATAAAACCCCCGTCAAGAAATCTGCTTCTTTAAAATTTCCTGATATTTTCACCCCTTTGTATGGAAGAAACTGTACATTTTTCCTGCTCTCTCACTATACAATTATCCTGATTTTTGCTATAATGATGTGAAAGTATGCGTATGATAGTTCGTGTACTGTTACTGTTAACCCATTTATTTATACTATTTTATAAAGAAGGAATTCATATGATTAACTTTAACATTCCCCCGTTTACGGGAAAGGAAACAGAATACATGACAAAAGCCATCCAGAATCACAAGATCAGTGGTGATGGAGAATTCACTAAAAAATGTAACAAATGGATTGAGGATAAGACAGGAACAGCGAAAGCTCTTCTTACTACCTCCTGCACACACGCTACAGAGATGGCTGCCCTCCTTGCAGATATCAAACCAGGTGATGAAGTTATCATGCCATCTTATACATTCGTTTCTACTGCAGATGCATTTGTTCTGCGTGGTGCTACCGCTGTATTTGTAGATATCCGCCCTGACACAATGAACATTGACGAAACATTAATTGAGGATGCTATTACTGATAAGACAAGAGCAATCGTTCCTGTACACTATGCCGGTGTTTCCTGCGAGATGGATACGATCATGGATATCGCAAAGCGTCATAATCTTCTCGTTATCGAGGATGCCGCACAGGGCGTTATGTCCTCCTATAAAGGAAAGGCTCTCGGAACAATCGGTGATTACGGCTGTTTCAGCTTCCACGAAACAAAGAACTACAGCATGGGTGAGGGCGGCTGCCTTTTAATCCGTGACGAAAAGAATATCGAAGATGCCGAGATTATCCGTGAAAAAGGTACAAACCGAAGCAAGTTCTTCCGCGGACAGATTGACAAATACACATGGGTAGAGGCTGGTTCCTCTTATCTTCCAAGTGATATGAACGCTGCTTACCTTTATGCCCAGTTAGAAGTTGCCGATAAGATTTATGATGACCGTATGAGCACATGGAACACTTACTACGAGAATCTCACTCCTTTAAAAGAAGCTGGATACATCGAACTTCCTGTTGTTCCTGAAGGCTGCGTACATAATGCCCATATGTTCTACATCAAAGCAAAAGACTTAGAAGAACGTAGTGCCTTGATCAAGTTCTTAAAAGAGAACGGGATTTCTTCTGTATTCCACTACATTCCTCTTCACGGAGCACCAGCCGGACAGAAGTTTGGCCGCTTCCACGGAGAAGATAAGTACACAACAAAAGAGAGTGAACGTCTCCTTCGTCTTCCTCTTTATTATGGTTTAGAAAAAGAAAAAGTTCTGACTGTCTGCGAAAAGATTAAAGAATTTTATTCAAAATAGCATACAATAAACCGTTGAATATTTAGCAGATTTATTGGAAACGAAACTACTCAGGAGGCAAAACTCGTGTTACACTCGATTATTATACCTTGTTATAAATCTTCACGGACTATTCGTGAAGTCGTAGAGCTTACCAGTGCAGAACTCGACCGCTTAGGGCGCCCGGAATATGAATTTATTCTTGTCGATGACTACTCACCAGATGACGGAGCGACCCTTCGTGAATTAAAAGCACTGGCAGCTGACTATCCATTTGTAAAAGCAATTTCCCTTGCGAAGAACTCCGGGCAGCATAATGCTGTCATGGCAGGACTTAACTACGCACAGGGCGATCTTTTAATCGCAATGGATGATGATATGCAGACCCACCCTTCCCAGTTACATTTTCTGTTAGATGAAATTGAAAAGGGATATGACATTGTTTACGGCTATTATCCAGATAAGAAACATTCCGCTTTCCGTAACTTCGGAAGCTACTTAAATTATCTTACTGTCCGCATTCTTATCGGTAAGCCAAAAGACATGAAAACATCCAGCTATTGGGTAATCCGTAAGTTTGTAAGAGACTATGTTATCCAGTATCAGAGTCCTTACACCCATTTACAGGGATTATTCCTGCGTACCACCCGCAATATAAGCTGTGTGCCAATCAAGCATTTTGAGCGTGAAGTCGGACATTCCGGCTACACCTTAAAGAAGCTCATCCAGCTTTACTCAAATATTATGGGATACTCTGTTGTCCCACTGCGCCTGTCCACTTACTGCGGATACTTCTTCTCTATATTAAGTATTCTCGGCGCACTGGCAATCGTTATCCGTAAGCTCGTAAATCCTGCAATGGCACTTGGATGGCCTTCCATGATGTGCGCCATCTGCTTCTTCTCCGGACTTATCATGTTATTTATGGGGACCATCGGAGAATACCTGGGCAGAATGTTCCTGGGAATGAATAAACAGCCGCAGTTTGTTGTGCGGGAAGTGATTACACAAAACAGCACTGCTACAGCAATTCAGGACACAGCAAATACTCCTGATAAAGTAACAACTGTGAAATCTGTCCTTCCAACAGAAACTATTTCTGCAAAGAACAGCTGCGAACCATCAGATAACGAATAGATAATGAATAAATAATGAATAGATAACGAAGACTATATCATCATAAATGTACTCTCGGAATCTTTTTGTGCTTGATTTTGTGAGAAGATTTTTTGTCAGTTGTGCCCAAATTTTTAAGGCGTACGCGGTGCGTACGTTGATGAAATTCGGATGCGACTGGCGGAAAATCAGCCACACAATCAAGTGCAAGAAAGACTCCGAGAGTACACATAATCAATCAGGAGGTAAGTCATCATGAAGAAAATTATGATTCTCGGAGCTGGCATCTACCAGGTTCCTTTAATTAAAACAGCAAAGAAATTAGGATTATACACTATCGTAGTCAGCATTCCTGGAAACTATCCTGGATTTGAGTTAGCTGACAAAGTATATTATGAGAACACCGTCGATGATGAAAAGATTCTTGAAATCGCAAAAGAAGAACAGATTGACGGTATCATCACAACTGGAACTGACGTGTGTGTTATCACAATCGGTAAAGTCTGCGATGCTATGGGACTTGCCGGTCTTTCCTATGAAGCCGCTCAGATTGCAGTAGACAAGATGCTTATGAAGACCAAATACGAAGAATACGGTGTCCGCACCGCTCGTTTCCGCAAAGTTCTTTTCAGTGACCCGGATATTAAGAAAACAATTGAAGGCTTAGAGTTCCCACTGATTTTCAAATCTGTAGACTCCTCAGGAAGCCGTGGAATCACCCGGGTAGACTCCTACGACAAGTTCGATTCCGCTATGAACTATGTGAAAGAAAATACAAGAAAAGACTATTTCTTAATCGAAGAATTCGTAGAAGGCGAAGAATTCGGTGCACAGGCATTTGTATACAATGGGGAAGTACAGTTCATTCTTCCTCACGGAGACTATGTATTCCACGGAGATACTGGTGTCCCAATCGGTCACTTTGCTCCATACAACTTAAACGAAGACGTAATCGAAGATGCCAAAGAACAGCTTCGCGGTGCAGTAAAAGCAATGCAGCTTGACAACTGCGCTATCAACGCCGACTTCATCTTAAAAGACAATAAAACCTATGTATTAGAACTCGGCGGCCGCTGCGGTGCAACCTGCCTCGCAGAGTTAACATCCATTTACTACGGATTTGACTATTACGAAAAAATTCTTAGAACTGCACTTGGAGAAAACCCTCACTTCACATTTGACAAACCATTCGTACCGAATGCCAGCCACCTTCTCATGAGTGATAAAGATGGAATCATCAAGTCTCAGGTTGATCATAATGAGCCAAATGAAGACATTTGTGAAGTTGAATTTGACTACAAACCAGGGGATGAGGTACATAAATTCCATGTGGGACCACATCGTATTGGTCATATTATTACTAAGGGAGAAACTTTGGAGGACGCCCAGAAGTTGCTGTTTGAAGCAATGGATAAGGTGGAAATCACGGTAGAATAATCTGGGTTGCCGCAGGCAAAATAGACGCGCCCCAAGAGACGAACCCCAGCAGATAACTAAGCCCTATTTGTGGCCTTAGAGCGAGGATTGAATGTGAGCCGTTTAGCGAACATTCAACCCGCAGGGATAGAGTCACAAATATAGGGTATCTTCTCTCTCGGAGAGCGTCTATTTTACCTGCGGCAAACTATTTCTTTTTAAACATCTTCAGCACTGCCATCATCTGTTTTCTCAATGCAATCGCAGCCGCACCTACCACTAAAATCATCACCGCATAGCGATAATACCATGCGACTCTGTACAGATTCATAGAAAGCAGATTAATTGCCCCATAAGCAATAGCGATAAGTACCGTTTTATGAAGTGGTACAATGACCATTCCTGTGATTTTATGCTCTAAGATTCCCTGTACGAGCAGGAGAATAATATAGCTGAACGCAGTTGTGTAGGCGGCTGCCATGTAACCGAAGTTCAGGATACAAACGTAGTTTAAGATTACATTTAATACCATCGTCCCAATCGTTCCTGCAGCTACATACTGGGTTCGTTTATAGTAGTTCTGAAGAGCAGAATAGCTATAGCTGTAGAATCTGAATAAAGTTCCCGATACCATTGGAGCAATAAGCCAGACTGCCATTTTATATTTGGCACCACCGAGGATTAAAATCTCCTCCGGGGCGAGCATTACGAGAATCCAGGAGAGGATTCCAAACATGTGCATAACAGAAATCCACGGTTTGGCAACTTCTTTTTCTGCGCCCTCTCCGATTTTGGCATAAAGCCACGGAATCCAGGCATTCCATACAGAATCCTCAAGTATCCAGATAATGAAAGAGATTGTTGTGGCAATGGCAAATACACCAGCTGCCTCTTTGCTGATCATTTTCTGGATCATGATTTTATCAGACTGGTTCATAATCTGGATGGATAAGGCTTCTGGAATAAGCGGAAGACTGAATGCCAGACCGTATTTCCAGTATTTTAAATTAATGAACTTTTTGCCCTGTGTCCAGATAACAATTGCAACAACAGCACCACCGATAATCTGTGGTACATAGTATCCGATAACTCGACGGTCTACAAGCTGTCCGATAAGCCCCTGGACACGTCCTCTGTAAATAAGCCATATAGACAGGAACGTTCCCGGCACGATTGTAAGCAGAGTTGCCATCGTACTGAATTTATATTTAAGTACCTGTTTGTCTCTTCGCTGCACATAAAGCATACTTGTATAAGTAAACACATACAGGAAACAGGTGTAAAACATCAGATCATCCATCTGACAAAAATCCTGTACCTGTGTCTTAAATATCATGCACAGTCCAAAGAAGAATGCAATGGCAATGTAGGAAAGTGTATGTACGCTTGATACATAACCATTATAATCATCTTCAAAATCTTTCTTTGCCACATCAACACTACGCCAGAGGCAGAGTGACATAATCGTGTAGGCGATCAGAAGCCATGACTCGTAGGTTCTGACTACACCGTACTGTGCCTTTGTCAGCAGCCTTGAATAAATCGGGGTTACCGCAAATGTCAGCCCCCTTGCAAAAAGCTGTGCCAGGATGAAGAAAAATCCTGAAGTAAAGGCTCTCTTATTCAGAGAAGCATCTTTATTTTTCCCAGCCATTGTATACCTCCTAATCCTGTACCTTACATACAATCATACGAAGCTTTCCGTTCTTATCCGGTGGAATAGAATCCATCCACTCGTATTCAATCTCAAATGGATGTTTAAACTTCGCATTTAACTTCGCTGTCATATCTTTCTCAACTTCCTCTTTTGTCAGCTTAGATTCTGCTATGTTATGTACGCACTGGATATGAATCTTATGATAGGTCTCCTGAATGAAACGCATCTGTAAAATGTCCTCACAATGAGCGATAATCGGTGCAATTTCGAAGAATGTTGTAACTTCGCCTGTCTCATAGCGGAAGAAATCGTTCATACGTCCCTGTACGCTTGTGATATAGCGGACACCATCACGAACTTCGCAGGTTCCCTTATCGCCAATCGCATAGTTGATGAGCGGTAAATCCGTCTTGTAAAGAGGTGTTACAACGATGTTACCTTCTTTGGCAGGACGATTCTTTTCATCATAAATATTTACAACAAAAGAGTCATTATGCACCGTATATTCTTCGCTGTCAAAAAGACGTACCATTGCCGCACCTGTCTCGGCAGTTCCATAAGAATCAATGATTCCAGGTCCTAAAATCTCTGCAAAAAGCTTTCTTGCGGTATCGTCGATCTTCTCTCCAGTTGGACAGTAGAACTTTGGTTTCTCAAGTTCTACATGATTCTGCTTACAATATAAACAGATACGCATAAATTCACTCTTATTCATATATAAAAAGTCTGGCTTATATGCATTAATCTGCTTTACGATTTCCTGTTCAGGTGCATACTGATTTACAAAACCACGACGCAAAATCCCGAAATGCTGTAAGAATGTATCACTGCCACCAGAAATACTATGGGCACTCTTACGGCTCATCGTCTTTCCTGTAAATGGATTATAACCGGCACACATCATAACACGGAACCAGTTCGCCATGTTGTAGGCCTTTTCCTTTGGAGAAACGAGCAGCATCAGCGGAATGCCTGAAGATCCACTTGTTGTATCGTGGAACCAGCAGTCATACTTCGGATTCTTCGCTTCCTCATTCATCCAGGCACGAAGCTCATCCTTGGTCAGTAACGGAAGCTTTGATAAATCATCTCCTGTGCGGATATCTTCCGGCTTCACCCCCGCCTCATCAAATCTCTTCTTATAAAATGGAATCTCATATGCTCTTTTTACAAGCTTCTGTACACGCTTGTCCTGTGTGCGCATTACCCCTCTAAAATCTGTAGGAATCTTTGTTTTCATCTTAAACAAATCAAAAAAAAGCAGTACATTTACAAGCTTTCTCTCTAACTTCTCAAACATGTCTTCTCCTCTTTTCTTTTCGGATATCTCTCTTAAAGTTTTTATTCCCATAAGACAAATATCAATCACTTCATTACTATAGTACTATATCAGAAATCGACTCACTGTAAACAGTTTCATCTGTTCTGTAAATATCTTAAATATTGTATATAAGAAAAATTATTTTGTCAACTAGAGCGTGTTTGGAAAATGCTCCAGAGCGTGTTTGAAATAAAAAAAGGCATCCCTCGTGGCAGGATGCCTCCCAAAATTACTGTTATTTAATAGTAATTTTAACTACTTTTTTACCCTGTTTGTGGTTCTTAGTAGCTTTTGCTTTAATTACAATCTTATAAGTACCTTTCTTGATACCTTTCTTAATTGTAACCTTACCTTTTTTACTTACTTTAATATACTTTTTAGCAGATTTCTTTCCTGTAACTTTATAAGTTACTTTTTTGCTAATAGCTTTTGTTTTAAGATTAAACTTCTTACCTTTCTTCTTAATAGTAGAAGCCTTGTAAGTTTTAGCTTTTGCAGATGTCTTAATCTTCTGCTCTGCTTTCTGAATCTTATAAGTTACTGTTGTTGTTCCAGAGTAGTTACCGATGCCTTTAATTGTAATTTTGTAAGTACCGACATTCTTCTTACCACTCTTTTTCTTCTTTACGATTACACAATCTTTTCCAACAACAAGCTTCTGACCATTTACAGTAATTGTTGTAGATAACTGTGTTTTCTTATTGTACGTTACTGTAGCAGTAGCTTTTTTCTTGTTAAGATTAGTATCTCTTACAGATGGAGCAGCTGCATTAACTGCTGCCGGAGCCATCAGCATTACTGCAAGAAGTACTGCTGCGATTCTCTTTACTGTTTTCATAGTTTATGCCTCCTTTTGACAAAAACCTTTCGGCCACGACGAAAAATTGTGTCCGATTTAAATATCTTAATATTTACTCTTAAACGATTCAAAGCCTCTTCTGCAGCGTAAGGCATATCCTTTATTTTTAAATTCAACTTCTTCATTACTTACTAAATCCCTTCTCCAGCTTTCCCTTTTTCTGCTGTTTTTCCGATGCAAGCTCCTCAACATCCGGAATTACTGCCAAAGGTACAATATCAAAGTACTTCTCCATATCATCTGCTGTATGGATCGTATCATCCATAAGATACTTCACTACAAGATACATACAGTAGAGGAACGCTCCTGCTAATGCACCGATCATCGTATACTTCGTATAGCTTGGGCCATCCTTATGATCTGCTAATTGGCTTTCTGTGCAACGTTTGGTGCGTTCGTACTCATCGTCTTAGGAAGATAGTCAACAGAAACATCCATAAGTGTATTCGCAATATCTGTTGCACTCTTTGGATCAGTACTTACTACATTAATATTTAAAATACGGGTATCCATTTTATCAATAAAGGTACTGCCCATCATCTTCTCAAGCGCTTCGCGCCCATTCTTAAGATTCGGAACTCTATGATTAAGACCATGACAGTCACTTCCAAGAAAAATCTGTTCCTTTTTCCTGATCATCTTTAAAATCTGTCTTCTTTCACCCCACCGTTCAAAACTTCCAGCATTAATCTGAACATAAACAGGAAGCTCCATCAACTCATAAATTCTCTTCTTATTTCCTGGAATCATCAGAAAACGTTCCAGATGAGCGAGCATAACACGCAGCTTCCTGCGCTCCAAAATATATCTCACTTCTTCAATCTCAGACTTGTTCCACTTTGTAAAAGGCATCTCCAGCAAAAGAAGATCCGTACCCTCATAAGTAAGTTCTTCTAAACGTTCCGCCCTGCTTATGCCTGTAAAAAAAGCGACCTCCGCTCCCATTATCAGCCTTGGAATCCTCTCTTCTTTTGTCAGTTCCTGGTTCATCCGTTCCTTCAAACGTTCTTCTGAACACCTTCTTCTGTTCAAAAAAGAAGAAATTCTGTCTTCTGTAGCATAAAAATGAGACGTTGCCGCCATTACATCTATTCCCTGTGAAGCTGAGATCTGTAGCATCCCCAAAGATTCCTCTGAACTATGGCTCCCGTCATCTATACGTGGAAGCACATGTGAATGGAAATCTATTACTGACATTCTCTTTTCCCTTCTATTCTATTTACTAAATAAGTTACATAAAATTATAAATTTTTACTCTTCTCAATATTTTATACTATAATGTACCAAATTTCAATGTCCTATCCTCTAATAATATCCAGAAAAATGGGCAATTTCTTTGCAAAATATACAAAATTTGATTTGTGAGACTGCAAGGCAAACCAAACAGACGAACCTGGGAAGATAAATAAACCATAACTATCTGAAGCCTTTCTCAAATTTCTCAAAAATAAATTCTGACTTTCCCCAACCGCCAAAGACAGCTCCCTTGCCTGCGGCAAATCAGAATTTCAGCAAAATCATATTCCACAGCGGTGTTGTGATTAATGATGCCGCTGTGGAAAATACAACTAATTTTACAGAGAATTCTTCTTCGCAATCATATTTTGAAGCAAGAATTGTTGTAGTTGCTCCTGCCGGCATTGCCGCCAAAATTACACTTACACCCATTACAAGGCTGTCGGTATGCAGAAGCCAGCATGGGATAAATACGCAAAACGGTATTATAAGTAAACGGATAAATGTATAGAAAAGTACATCTTTATCAATAATCGTTTTGGGATCTGCGTCTGCGAGAATCATTCCGATGACAAGCATGGACATTGCTGTGTTACAGTTACTTACAGAAGTAATTGTTTCTTCTAAAAAATGTGGAGGCCGCCATCCAGTAAGCATGAGGACGATACCGATCTCACAGGCAATGATACATGGATGGGTAAAGATTTTCTTGAGCATTTCCTTTTTGGTTGGTGCTTCGGTGAATACGGAAACGCCCTCTGACCACATCATAATTCGCTGTGGAATAAGGTAAATAGATGCTAATGTCAGTCCCATCATTCCAAAAACACCCTGTGCGATTGGATTCCCTAAAAATCCCGCATTAGAACAAATCGTTGCATAACGCAAACATTTTTTTCTTTTTACGGAGCATTTGTTATATAATACGCCTCCTAAAATAACACAAAAAACCTGAATTAATATAGAAATAACAAGAATGACTACAAAGTCCTGTGCGATTTTTGACGAGAACTTTATCATAAAAGAATAAATAATATTACACGGTAAAATAAGATCAATAACAAGATTGGTCATACCTTTCTGTGCTTCTTTTCCGACAACTCCCACCTTTTTCAAAATCAGCCCTGTGATGATGAGGGCGAACATCATTAATTGTAAGTTAATTAATTCCTTCACTTTTGTGTCTCTCCGTTTCTCTGTTTATTTAATGTATTTGTAAATCGGCACATAAGACCACTATTTATATTGCTATAGCTTCTATGTCATAAATAGATAATATTATATTGTTTTATATCCACTATGTTTCTACTTTAATGACAGCTTTTATAATGACGGTCATACAGAGAACAAAATTTACATTCCAATATACTTTATATGCCAAATATCCCATGCAGTCAAGTATGTGCAGATTTTTGTACAAACAGAAACTCCCAAGCATATTAAAAAATGCATTCTATAAAATGAATTTATTTTTATTTTCTTTTTCATTTTAAGATGACCGGCAGGCAAACTTATGTTATTATAGTTTTTGGGATTATTACTTTTAATTATTTTATCGTTATTTATGGAGGGTATTTTTTTGAATAATGTACATTGGAGGAACATTATGACAGAAAAACTGGAAAAACTAAAACAAGGCTATGCGAACTTAAGCGAATGGTTAGAACATATCATGGCCGCCATCGTTCTCATTGCCATTGTCATTGCTATCTGCTCTTTATGGGCACCATTTAAGGAATTCCTGCAGACTCGCTCTGAATCAGGGGCCTTTCTTAAATATATGGCAAGCGTATTTGATATCGTTATCGGTATTGAGTTTTTCAAACTCTTATGCAAACCCCGGAAGGATACGATGCTCGAAGTTCTCATGTTCGTAATCGCACGACATATGATCATTGAACATACAACGGCATTTGAGAATCTGCTTTCTATTATTGCTATTTCCATTCTGATTATCGTTGACCGGTATTTCTTAAAATCAAAAACGTTGAATTAAATAGGAATTTGCCGGGGTGAGTAAACAGACGAAGTCTGAGAATCAAATCATCTATATTTGTGATTTTCGTCGCTACGAGAAGTCGTCTTCTAAGAAAAGGCCGGCATGAAAAGGTATTGATTTTGACTCAGTTGTACAAAACACAAAGTCGTCAAAATCAATACCTTTTCATGTCGGCCTTTTCTAATATTTTATTATAGTCTCGTAGCTCCCAGACCACAAATATAGATGATTTGATTCTCGGACTTCTGTTTCCTGGCTGCCCGGGCAAATTAGTGGAAAGATTTGTGGAAGAAATCAGGAGGGATAGAAATAATCCGGGAAATCAAATCTTACAAGATTGACACACAATTAATAAGAAAAAGGAGTATATTATCGGTGAACTATTACCAATAATCCATTCTCAGCAAAAACAACTCCACCGAAAGCCAAAACATTCTGGCGATTCCTCAAATCATTCCAACAATAAATAGCAATTTTTCTCCCACAGCCAAAGCCAGCCCCCGAAGAGAGTCTCCCTTGCCTGCGGCAAATTCCTATTTATCCAGTAACTCTTTTTCGTCTACTCCCTCTAACACTGGAGCATCCTCTGGTAAGAATTCAATTACTCCCTTATCGAGACGGCCGATTCTTGCCTGAGAATAAACATAATATCCAGCATCTTCAAGTCTCTTTCTTCCTTTCTGGAAAGACTTTTCAATTAAGATTCCAATACCGGATAATTCTGCTCCGGATTCTTTTATGAGGCGGCTGGCTCCCATAGCGGCTTCTCCATTCGCAAGGAAGTCATCAATTAATAAAACCTTATCAGATGGATCAATGTAATCTTGATATAATGTCAGCTCATAGCTTGTTCCCTTTGTGAAAGAAGTTACTCTTGTCTGATATACCTTTCCATTTAAGATTTTGGAAGTCTGTTTCTTTAAAATAATCATAGGAACATCAAGATATTTTGCTGTCATTAATGCAGGGGCAATTCCTGAACTTTCGATTGTAAACACTTTTGTGATTCCGCAGTCTTTGAAATGCTCTGCGAAATCTTTTCCCAGAGCATCCATAAATTCAGAGTCTACCTGATGGTTGATAAAACTATCTACCTTTAATACAGTCTTTCCTAATGCTTTTCCATCTTTTTTAATTCTTTCTTCCAGTAATTTCACTTTTTTCACCTCATATTATGTTTATTATGTTCTTTTTCAAGATTTATTTTATCCTCTTTGTAATCCATATCTGATAACTCTTTTTCAGATACATACACTTTATGTACCAGTTCAGGATGCTGCCTGGCAACCCGCTTTCCTCCCTTGTCTCCCGTGAGTGCCATGAGTTCATCAAATAGTTGTTTGGGAAATATTACGGGATTTCCCTCTCTTTTCTTTGTTGCACACATATGGATACCTTCCGGATTTGTATAAAAGCTTTTAAAAAGCTCCTGCATACTTTCTTTTTGTAATAATGGCTGATCACAGACCATGAAACAGCAGCCAGCATATTCTTCATAATCTTTTTGCTGCTTTAAATAGCGGATTCCCAAATGAATGGATTCAGAAATCCCCCGCTCTGGATGTGCGTTCCATACGATACTCATCGAAGGAACATTCTCCTTTACATACTGTATGACTGGCTCATATCTGGTTGCGATAATTTTCATTTCTGCCTGACAGGAAGCCACCAAATCTACTGTGTAAGTAAAAAGTGGTTTATCCAGAAAAGATTCTAATAATTTATTAGAACCAAATCTTTCGCTATAACCGGAGGCCATTATTATGATAGCAATTTTTTTATTCTGCGTATTCTCTCCCATTCCTCTACGCTTCTTCTTTATCTAAAAGTCCCATCAGAACCTGTTCCGCTGTAATCGGAAGTGTGCGAAAACGAAGTCCTGTTGCATTATACACAGCATCTGCGATTGCCGGTGCCGGTGTATTGATTACGATTTCTCCGATGGACTTTGCACCAAATGGGCCTGTCTCTTCATAGCTGCTTTCAAATTCTACTTTTATGTTACCCATATCAAGACGTGTCGGAATCTTATAAGACATGAAGTTACGATTCTTCATCTTTCCGGCTTTTGTGTACTGCATATCTTCATAGAGTGTCATTCCAAGTCCCTGTACAAGACCACCTTCTGCCTGTATGCGGGCAAGGTTCGTATTTATAACGGTTCCGCAATCTACCGCAGCAACATAATTAATTGGAGTAATCTTTCCGGTTTCCAAATCTACTTCAATTTCGGCTGCTCCTGCCATAAATGGCGGTGGAGATACCGGAGAAGTATGTGATTCAGTAACCTCAATGATATGACCATTTCCCGCTTGTAAACTTGTGATTAAATCAGACAGAGGCATATTATGCTCTGGATTATCATTCTCGCTGATAGTCTCTCCATCAAATTCAACTTCATTCGCCTTAAGGCCCATGATTGCCGCTGCCTCTTCACAGATTCTTTTTCGCATGGATTCACAGGCTTTTACAACCGCCATACCAGTAACGTAAGTTGTACTTGAAGCATAGGAACCACTGTCATACGGAGACTGATCTGTGTCCACACCCCGCACAATAATATCATCAAATTCACAGCCAAGACCATCGGCCGCCATCTGTGCAAGAATCGTATCACAGCCAGTTCCCATATCAGAACATCCAATCATAAGAGTATAGAAGCCGTCATCATTTAATTTAAGCTGTACAGAACCAACGTCAACACCACCGATTCCGGAGCCTTGCATCGCCATCGCCATTCCTACCGAGCGAACTGTATGCGGACCGGTCTTTACATATGGATACTTTTCATCCCAGCCAATCATTTCTTTTACTTTGGCCACACATTTATCAAGATTGCAGGAATTTGTCACCTCTCCAAAATAGTTTGTTAAAAGGTCACCTTCCCGTACCATATTCATTTCACGAAGCTTAATCGGGTCTATGTCTAACTTATGCGCCAATTCATTTACCGCAGATTCCACAGCAAAAATTCCCTGAGTCGCACCATAGCCACGGTATGCTCCCGCAGATAATACATTGGTATACACAACTTCTGTTTTAAAACGGAAGGCTTCCATCCTATAAAGGGATAAAGACTTTGTTCCAGACAAATCAACCGTGGTCGGGCCATGTTCCCCAAATGCACCTGTATTAGAAAGTGTTGATAAATCAATTCCACGGATTTTTCCGTTTTTATCTGCACCTAAACGAACATGCACCTGCATCTCATGCCGTGGTGAACCCTGAATAAAACATTCTTCTCTCGTAAATACAAGCTTTGCCGGTTTGCCTGTTTTATAAGTGACAAAAGCTGGATAAATTTCCATTACTGCGGTTTGTTTTGCACCAAATCCACCACCAATTCGAGGCTTAACGACTCTGACTTTAGACTTTGGAATGTTAAGTCCTCTGGCAATAATTCGTCTGGCATGGAATGGAATCTGTGTAGAAGAGATGACCTTAATTCTTCCATAAATATCTATGGATGTAAAAGCACAAAATACTTCCATCATCGCCTGGCTTACTGCCTTTATGTGATACGTCTGGTCAATAGTATAATCACATTCAGAAAGAACTTTGTCGATATCTCCGTTTCCTCTGCACTGAGAAGCACAGATATTTCTCTTTACATCATTGCCAATATCACTTTTTACGACGTAATTATCTTCTGGGTGAATAATAATCGGATTATCAATCGCCTTTGTAAAATCAATCAATGGCTCTAATACTTTATATTTTACCTTGATTCTTTTCATTGCCTGACTGACACAGTTCTCATCCTTTCCCGCAATAATCGCAACTGGGTCACCATTATATCGAATATGCTGGTCAAGTATCAGACGGTCATCTGGACTTGGCTCAGGGAAAGTCTGTCCTGCCTGTGTATATCTCTTCTCCGGTACGTCTTTATAAGTAAAAACAGCCTCAATTCCAGGAACTTTTAGTGCCGCTGCTGTTGAAATATCTTCAATCCATGCATGTGCATGAGGACTTCTAAGTAACTTCACCACCAGACAATCTGATGGGGCAATATCATCTGTGTATACCGGACGACCAGAAAGAAGTGCCTTTGCATCTTTCTTTACGATTCCTTTATTTACAAATCTGGTATTTTCCATCTTTCGCACTACTCCTCCACTCCAAAATATTTTGCAAGGGCGCGGTACTGTCCCTGATATCCTGTGCATCTGCATAAATTACCGGATAAATATTCCTTTATCTGCGCCATAGTCGGGTTTGGAATCTCTCTTTTTAATGCTAATACATTCATGATCAAACCCGGACTGCAGTATCCGCACTGGTCAGCTCCTTCATTCGCCAGATAATCAGAAAATTCTGCTGCCTCTTCCTGCACACCCTCTAATGTCGTAATCTTATGTCCTGCAGCCCTTGCCGCTGGCACACTGCAGGAAAGAACTGGTTTCTCATCCATCCACACGGTACAAAGTCCACAGTTACCTGTATCACAGCCTCTTTTCATACTTTTATAACCCAGTCCTCTTAAAAAGTCTATCAGCATCTGATCTGGAGCGGTTTCTGCCTGAATCTTCTTTCCATTTATAAATAAATCTATTATCATCTGTCTATTCCTCCGTGAGCCGGGAAATACAACGGCCAATCAATACTTTTGATAACTGTTTTCTGTACTGCTCGCTTCCCCGGATATTACTGCCATACTGAAGCTTTCCGATTACTCTTTTTGCATAATCTGCTACCTCTTCACTGGAAAATGCATCTGCTACCACTTCATCTACTACAACTTCCGCATGCTTTGGTCTTGCTCCAAGAACGGTTTCAAAGCCATCCTGTGTTTTTGCCACAGCACAGGTAATTGTTGGAAAATCCGTCTCTGTCATTCGAAAGCTTTCATATGCAGTCGTTCTACCGTCTTTCTTCACATAAAGATGTGTCAAAATATCATTATCTGTTGGTATATAAATAAATTCTCTTAATGGAACTTCACCTTTTTTATAAAGAATAACCTGTGTATCGCAGGCTAAAAATGCAGTCAGGACATCTGAAAATCCCAGCTTCGGAAAAATACTTCCGCCTATTGTCGCACAGTTTCTAAACTGCACCCCTACAATGTGACGAACCGCTTCTTTAAATAAATTCTGAAACTCTTTGTTCAGACCTTCATGCGTCTCAATATCATGTAAGGTTGCCATACAGCCTATCCGAAAGCCACCTTCATCCTCTTCTATCTTGTCTAATCCAAGCGAAGACAGGTCAATCGCATTAATAATATTTCTTCTTCCCATCTTCAGCCACAGGTTCCCTCCAATAATAATATTGTTTCTTCCTTTTTGGTTCAGTTCCCACGCCTGTTCGAGAGACTCTGCCATAATATAATTTCTTATTGTGTGCACTTTAACTCTCCTTTGTATTCATTTATCTGCCTATAAGAAAGAATCCTGTCCTACAGGATTCTGTGCTAATTAATTATTATACATGAAAATCTTTATATTTTCCATACCCGAACACAATCCTATGTAAAAATACCAAAAATCTTCTTTAATATAGATGGACTGATATATGCCTCTATGTAACATCCCACAAAAAACAACCCTATTATAAGTAAAATTATGATAATCCTGTCTTTTAGTAATGTGTGTGTCCCCCGCCATCCTCTTGAAATAACTGTATAGAAGTTTCCGATAGCTGCATTTCGAAACAGGTAAATATATACTATAACAAAAATCATTCCATAAAAAAAATATTGTGGAAATAAAAAGCATATTCCACCAACTAAGCCTGTCCATCCATATTTTAATACCATTGCTGAAATCAATATTCCGGTAAATACAGAAACTCCATAATCAAACAGGCAAAACACTATATATGGTGAAAATAAAAATAAACCCACAAAAAATAGTAATAACTGTCGAAACCGCACAAATACTACATAGGAACAAAATATAGCTAAATCTATATTCTCAAGCATCTTCATATATTCTGTAAAATCAAGAAAATCAGAAACTTTAAATACCTGCATTTTTATTGTTATATTAAAAAAAAGTGTTCCTGTTATCAATCCTGCTATGTACAAAATTCCAAGAACTCTTTTTCCCTCAATAGTATAATACATAATGGCCTCCCTGCAAAGATATTTATAATAAATATATTCATGAGGAAGTATCTTATGATTTTTAATTTTAATCAACAGACTCCTTCGAAAGGCTACCTGCCTGCCAGAGCGTGTTTGCCTGTAATAAAAAAAGCAAAATTTCTTCTCAGAAATTTTGCTTTTATTTTAATCTGTATCAGCCCTCGCTTATAAGACTATTGTCTTACTTTGCGTAGTCAACTGCTCTCGATTCACGGATTACATTGACTTTAATCTGTCCTGGATAACTCAATTCACTTTCAATCTGTTTTGAAATATCCCGTGCTAATAAAATCATGTCGGAATCACTTACCTGTTCAGGAACTACCATAATTCGAATTTCTCTACCGGCCTGAATGGCAAAAGTCTTATCAACTCCCTTGAAGGAGTTAGCTATATCTTCCAACTGTTTTAATCTTGTCGTATAAGTTTCCAATGTCTCTCGTCTGGCACCTGGTCTTGCAGCAGAAATTGTATCTGCGGCCTGAACGATACAGGCAATCAGGCTTGTTGGTTCAACATCACCATGGTGAGATTCTACCGCATTAATTACAACAGGAGATTCTTTGTATTTCTTACACAAGTCCACACCTATTGAAATATGAGAGCCTTCCATTTCCTGATCGACAGCCTTGCCGATGTCATGGAGTAAACCGGCTCTTTTTGCCAAACGTACATCTTCACCTATCTCTCCAGCTAATAGACCGGATAACTGGGCTACTTCGATGGAATGTTTCAATGCATTCTGTCCGTAGCTTGTTCGATATTTCATCTTACCAAGCAGACGAACCAATTCAGGACGGATTCCATGCACACCTACTTCTAAGAGTGCGGCTTCTCCTTCTTCCCTCATTGTCTGCTCTACTTCATTCTGTGCCTTTTCCACCATCTCTTCAATTCTTGCTGGATGAATTCTTCCATCAACAATTAACTTCTCAAGAGCAATTCTTGCCACTTCTCTTCGAACTGGGTCAAAACTTGATAAAATAACTGCTTCTGGAGTATCATCAATAATCAAATCAACTCCCGTTAATGTTTCCAAAGTACGGATATTACGGCCTTCACGACCAATAATACGTCCCTTCATCTCATCGTTCGGTAACTGAACTAAAGAAATTGTTGTCTCGGCTACATGGTCTGCCGCACACTTCTGGATTGCTGTTACGACATACTCTTTCGCCTTTTTGGATGCTTCTTCTTTGGCCCTGGTCTTCATCTCTTTGACCATGACCGCCATTTCCCTTTTTACGTCATCTTCGACAGTTTTAAGCAGATAATCTTTTGCTTGTTCAGAGGTTAAACCTGAAATTCTTTCCAGTTCCTGCAGACGTTTTTCGTGTAATTCTTCGACTTTTACCTTCTGCTTCTCGAGAGAACTTTCCTTGTGAGCAAGGGACTGTTCCTTCTTCTCTAATGCATCAGACTTACGATCGAGTGTTTCTTCTTTATTAAGAACACGTTTCTCGTATCTCTGAAGCTCCATTCTTCGTTCTCTACTCTCCTTCTCGAAGTCGTTCTTAGCTTTTAAAGATTCTTCCTTAGCCTCTAATAATGCCTCTCTCTTCTTCGCTTCGGCAGTCTTTAAAGCGTCATCAAGAATCTCTCTTGCCTTTTCTTCCGCACTTCCCACTTTCGCTTCTGAAACGCTCTTACGGTAAGCAATCGTTGCAAAAACAGAAATAACGGCAGTCAGAACAACTGCAATCAGGACAATAATCACAGCAATTGGTGACATATCTACAGGAGCACCTCCTTATTTAGTTTTCATTGTACAAAAGTACAACACTTAGATTCTATACTTATTTTGACAAAAAGTCAAGTATAATATGAATCTATTATAAAAACTGCACAGATTATTTGGTTGTTTTATCCTATATAATATTACTTATGCCAAAAATTTAAATATATTCAGGTTTTTCCTTGTTATTAGGAAGTATACTTTAATTTTTATGTTCTGCTGACGTGACATCCTCCCCCACCTATAGAGGTGGGGGAGGATGTCACTCTTCTAATTCCTCTATCTTATCTATCGCTTCCCGAATCAGATCCCTTGCATAACCCTTTCTTGCAAAATGTGCATAAACCTTCTGTCTGGCTGGGAAATCAAGTTCTGGGAACTTTCTCATATACTTTCGAACCTGCTCTAGTATATCTTCCATCTGCTGGCTGCCTTCTTCTTCAAAGACTGTTTCTAATACCTCTGCAGGAATACCCTTTTTCTGCAGTTCCATCTTAATCTGCAAGAAACTCTTACGCCCCTTCTTAAAGTAAAGATAATCTCTGGCGTACTGGGTATCATCCACATAGCCACAAGCCTTCATATAGCTAATTGCCTCTTCAAGAGACTGTGTATCCGTAAGGGACTGTAACAGTTTCTCTCTAAGTTCCTGTTCTGTCTTATCTCTTTTTGCTAAAATAGCGATTGCCCTGTGCTTTGCTCTTGGCAAAGCGTATTCAAGACGAATCCTCTCGAATTCGTCTTGCTCTAACTCACTTCCGTCTTCTAACCGAAGCTTTTTTATCTCTCCGGGATAGAGGTAGATTCCCTCTCTTACTCCCGGATTCACGTAAACTTTCTTCTTACTTGTATCTGTCAGTGTAATCTTATACTGCATGTCTTACTCTTCCGTCGTAATGCTGTCAAACTGACCGTTTTGATTATCTCCTGCTTTAGGCTGGCCTTCTTCCTGTGATGCAGACTCTACAACTGTATCCGTAGGAAGGTTATAGTATTCCCTTACCTGAACTTCCACTTCTGCCATAATCTCTGGGTGCTCTCTTAAGAAAGTCTTGGCATTCTCTCTTCCCTGACCAATCTTCTCACCCTTATAGGCATACCAGGCTCCACTCTTCTGAACTGCATCCACCTTAACTGCTAAGTCAATCAGATCTCCTTCTCTGGAAATTCCCTGACCAAACATGATATCAAATTCTGCTTCTTTGAATGGAGGAGCTACCTTATTCTTTACAACTTTCACCTTGGTATGATTACCAATAATCTCGCCGCCCTGCTTGATAGCTTCTACTCTTCGCACATCCATACGAACAGAAGAATAGAACTTAAGTGCTCGTCCACCAGTAGTAACTTCCGGATTACCGAACATAATACCAACCTTCTCACGAAGCTGGTTGATAAATACAACGGCACAATTAGAACGGTTGATTACACCTGTAAGCTTTCTCATCGCTTTAGACATAAGACGGGCATGCAGGCCAACCTGCTGGTCATCCATATCTCCTTCAATCTCTGCCTTAGGAACTAATGCCGCTACAGAGTCAACAATTACAATATCGAGCGCGCCGGAACGAATCATCGTCTCTGCAATCTCTAATGCCTGCTCTCCATTATCTGGCTGAGATATGTAAAGGTTATCAATGTCTACGCCAATCTTCTTCGCATACTGAGGGTCAAGCGCGTGCTCGGCATCAATGAAACCTGCGATACCATTCCTTTTCTGTGCCTCCGCAATCATATGAAGGGCTACTGTTGTCTTACCACTGGATTCTGGTCCATAAATTTCGATGATTCGTCCTCTTGGAACACCACCAACACCTAATGCCACATCAAGGCTGATAGAACCCGTAGGAATCGCCTCAATATCTATATTGGCACCAGAATCTCCAAGCTTCATGATAGAGCCCTTACCATAATTCTTCTCAATCGCTGCAACCGCATTATTCAGTGCGGCAAGCTTGCCCTCTCTATCATCTCCAAGATATTCTACTCTGCCTGCATTCACATTATCTTTCTTACTTGCTGCCATGCTATTCTAATCCTTTCTAATTATAAAATCTATAAAACTGATAAAAAATTCTTCCTCGTATCGTTAGTATAGCACATTTGTTCTACAAAAACAAGCGTTCGCAAAAATTTGTTCGTATTTTTTATCGATTATCTACTTTTTCTGGATACAAATCATGGTGCACAAGACGGTCTGTCGCTACCTGTTCCCACATCGTTCCCTGCTTTCCGTAATTCGTATATGGGTCGATAGAAATTCCTCCTCGCGGAGTAAACTTGCCCCATACTTCGATGTATTTTGGATCCATAAGCTTAATCAAATCTTTCATAATAATATTTACACAGTCTTCATGGAAATCTCCATGATTTCTAAAACTGAATAAATACAGTTTTAAAGACTTACTCTCTACCATTTTTACATCTGGTACATAAGAAATATAAATTGTCGCAAAATCCGGCTGCCCTGTCATTGGACAAAGGCTCGTAAATTCCGGGCAGTTAAACTTTACAAAATAATCATGATCCTGATGCTTATTAATAAAAGTTTCTAACATTTCCGGCGCATAATCCTGCGGATATTTCGTTTTCTGATTTCCAAGGAGTGTTACTCCCTGTAATTCTTCTTTTTCTCTGCTCATATTTTATTCACCATTCTCCTAGGCCTGTTCAAAACACGCTCTAATATACCTTATCATCAATAAAGGACATTGTTTTCCTTTTTATAGTTATTATATCATATTCCAATTATACTATAGTACTTTTATAAAACATCTCAGACAATCCAGCACAGTTTTATAAATCGCTATAGATTTTATTATCAAGAAGTATTAAGAGTTACAGGAACTTACCCTGCACACCAAAGTCATCACAATACTGGAACGTCGTATATACATTCTCCTTTGGTATTTTTAAATCTTCTTCCATAATCGTAAAGATTGCCTCATTAAATTTCTCGCAGTCTGCTCTTGTCACACCTGTTTTAAATACAACATTTACATAAGCACCATATTCTAAAAATTCTCCACCTTTATAAATGTGTTCATCAGAAGAAATGGATACCATAAGCCCGGCTGCTGTCTTTCCCGGTACACTTGTGATAGCCTCTCCTAATTTTTCTGTAAGAATTCTCTCCTGTTTTCTTGATGCCTGTTTTGCTAACTTTACTTCAATATATGGCATTGTATTATCCCCCTTTTTTTCTCCGTATTTTCGTTATGAGTTCTTTTGATTTATTTTGATGTAGAATTTAAATATCTATGGATATCCCACATCAAGTCAACATTGTCATTAATGTAATGCTGGTCTCTCATTCTTATAAGTTGTAAAATGATAGATAAGATCAAAGCAATATCTTTCCTCACCTTTTTCTACCATACTCCAATGTTCTTCCTTATCAAGATTTGGCATCCATGTATCTGCTTCATAAGCATAATCAAGACGAGTAATATATGCTGTATCACAGTATGGAAGCAGCATACGGTAAATACTTTCTCCACCTGTCACAAAAATACTGTCTGTATCATACTTTGAAAGTTCTTCCCACAATTCTTCTTCACTGTGCACAACGATTGCACCTTTTCCATTATAATCTTTTTCATGAGTAAGTACAATATTTACTCTATTTGGAAGTGGCTTGCCACCCGGAAAACTTTCTAAGGTCTTTCTTCCCATAACAATCACATTACCTGTTGTTATGGCACTAAAGTTCTTCATATCTTCTGAAATGCGTACTAAAAGCTCTCCATCTTTTCCAATGGCCCAATTTTTATCTGCTGCTGCGATAAGCTTCATCTTTCTTCCTCCATTTTTATTTAATCTGCTCTATATCATCAAAGAAATACTGTCAGAACATTCACATTTAATAATCTGCTTTTTAAATCGCAATCGGAATGTTTTTAATCTGTGGTCCTGCCTCATAATCTTCAATCGTAAAATCATCTACTGTAAACTTGTAAAAATCTTTTACTTCTGGATTCAAAGTGACCTTCGGAGCTGGATAGACTGGTCTTTGTATCAGTTCTTTTACGATTGGAATGTGACGGTCATATATATGTGCATCTGCGATGACATGTACAAGCTCCCCTGGCTCAAAGCCACTTACCTGTGCAAACATCATGAGCAATGCCGCATACTGTACCACGTTCCAGTTATTTGCTGCTAAAATATCCTGAGAACGCTGATTTAAAATCGCATTCAGGCGGTTACCTGTCACATTAAATGTCATGCTGTATGCACATGGATACAGATTCATTTCGTGAAGATCCTCATGCACATAAATATTTGTCATAATTCTGCGGCTGAATGGATTCTCTTTTAAATCAAATAAAACTCTGTCAACCTGATCCATCTCTCCCTCTTTATATTTATGCTTCTTTCCAAGCTGATAACCATATGCCTTTCCAATAGAGCCATCTTCATCCGCCCATTCGTCCCAGATATGACTGCTTAGATCATGTACATTATTGGACTTTTTCTGCCATATCCACAAAATCTCATCAATAGCGGAACGGATATATGTTTTTCGAAGTGTGATTGCCGGGAATTCTTTAGAAAGGTCATAGCGATTCACTACACCAAACTTTTTAATTGTATACGCATAAGTTCCATCCGGCCATTTTGGTCTTACCTTTTCCCCTTCTGTACTGTATCCATTTTCGATAATATCACTGCACATATCGATAAATAACTTATCTGCATAGCTCATATTACTATTCTCCTTTCTTAATTCCTATACTTTTTATCTTTTTACTTTTTCTAGATTGTGTTTAAAAAATCATTCAGGCAGCCTGCACTTTATCACTGATATTTTATGTTATTTAACTGAAAGTCCTCATAGCAGGCAGTACACTTTATATTTTTTGCCTCTGTTTTCTTGCAACAATAAGATAATAATTGATTTTCTTTTTAAAAAGTATTAGAATAAAATATAACAATCATACCAATACTTTCATTCGGAAGATTCTTCATGTGTATGCCTGAGGAATCACAGCCGATTGACTACAGAAAGGACGTAATCATGAAAAAACATCGTATTATTTCCATTGCATTGTCTGTGATAGGCTTTGCAGCAACTTTAGCTCTGGTACTTTATCTTTTAAAAGACCGCATCAAGGGCTGTTCTTTCTGCGGAGACGATGCTCCCGATGAGGCAGAAGAAGATATCTTCGATTCTGACCTTGACGATTTAGAAGACTTCGTTCCAGTAGAAAAAGAAGAAGCGAAACCTTCCTCTCAGACAAAGGTTCGTCGTGGATATATTCCACTGAAGTTTCACTCACATGACGAAGCAGAGGAAGCATAGAGAACTCTTTATCATATGTATTATATCAGATTTGAAAGGCTGCAGGTTATCTTGCAGCCTTTAACATTTCCTCTAATTCTTCTACACTAAAGTTATAATGGGAATTACAGAAATGACAGTTTACCTCAATTGGTTTTCCTTCTTCGATCATATCCGCCAGTTCTTTTTTGCCGACACTGATTACCGCTCTTGAAACTCTTTCTTTCGAACAGTTACAGTAGAATTCTGTAGGAATCTTATCTTCAATCGTCATGTCCATTCCTTCAAATAATTCTGCCATCATATCTTCCGGTGTCTCTCCTCTGTCAAGATGAGAAGTTACTGAAGTAAAATCTTTTAATCTCTCTTCTAATGCAGTAATTACTTCATCACTTGCAAAAGGCATCATCTGAATCATAAATCCACCTGCCTGCCTTACGGTATTCTCCTTATTCATAAGAACACCTAATGCTACGGAAGTAGGAATCTGTTCAGAAGAAGCAAAGTAATAGGTTAAATCCTCTGCAATTTCTCCTGTTATCAGGTTCGTCTGACCAGAATATGGCTCTTTTAAACCTAAATCTTTAATTACAGTAAGAACACCATTTCCGATTGCTCCACCTACATCAAGCTTGCCCTGTGCATTCGGTGGCAGCATAACGTCTTTATTGTAAACATATCCTTTTACTCTTGCCTTTGCATCAGAAGTTACAACAAGTCCTCCCATAGGACCGTCTCCTTTAATCTGTACGGTAACAATATCACTGTCATTCTTACACATACTTCCCATCATCGCTGTTCCGGTCATCAATCTTCCAAGTGCAGCCGTTGCGATAGGGCTTGTATTGTGAATCCGTCTTGCTTTTTCTACTAAGTCTTTTGTATTAGCAGCAAAAAAACGTACCTGTTTATCTGCTGCCATTCCTCTTATAATATAATCACTCATTCCGTTTCCTCCTGTTTCTCTTTTCCATTTTCCTGTGCAACCACTACGATACGCCCACTGTCTGTCCGTGGTTCCTGATTGCTGTATTCATCAAATGCCTGTAAAAATACAAGGCCGCTTTCTTCTAACATCTGCTTTATTTCTTGTAAAGAATATCCTCTCTGGATATGTTCTTCCTGAAACTTCCGATAACAATCTCCGTCTTCCTGCACAAACACTTTCAAATCAATATCGTTTAACTGACTTTCCTCATCGTACTCATTAAACCAGATAAAGCTTACGTCTTCCCGATCTTCTGCAATGACTGTCTCCCCAATCATATCACGATATTTATAATCCGTATTGAAATCAAATATAAAGAGTCCTTTTGGGTCAAGATAATTATTTACCAGACGGAAAACTTCTGTCAAATCTTCTTTTTCTGTAATGTAGTTTACACTGTCGCACACGGATACAACCGCCTTCACCGTACCATACAGCTCAAATTCTCTCATATCCTGTAAAAGATACAAAAACTCCGGGGAAGTTTTCTCTCTGGCTATTTGAAGCATATCTACCGAATTATCTACACCAATCATGTCGAATCCAGCATTTCCAAGAAGTGACATCAACTTTCCGGTTCCACAACCAAGCTCTAATACAAGTCCATCTGTTATTTTATTTTTCTTTAAAATTGCCAAAATGAAATCTGCCCATTCTTCATAGGGCACGTTATCCATGAGTTCATCATAAACTCTCGCAAAATTTTCGTAGCTTCCCATTTATCTTTCCTCGTTTTCTATAAGAAATCCGCAGCAAATATACCGTAAAATTCCCCCATTGTATTCTAACATTTTATAATAATGGTGCAAAAATTCGCAGTATTCCCTGTAGGAGCAGGAAAAACATATTTTTCTTACACATCTCCGGCATAATACGATTACAATCTTCTAATGTGTCTAATATATCTTTCTTTATATCCATAACAGTATCATTATTATATAAGAAAAGTCCATTTTCAAAATGCAGATACAAACTGCGGTAATCAAGATTAATCGTTCCTACTGTAGCAATCTTATCATCGCATACCGCACACTTTGCATGAACAAATCCTGGCCGGTACTGGAATATCTGTACACCGCCCTCTACAAGCTGTGGATAATAAGACTGCGTTACCAGAAATATCATCTTTTTGTCCGGAATTCCCGGTGTGATAATCCGAACATCAACCCCTCTTTTTGCTGCAAGGATTAACGCGGTAACCACTTCATTATCAATAATCAGATACGGCGTAAAGAAATATATATACTTCTGTGCACTGTTGATTAAGTTGATATATACACTTTCTCCAACAAACTCCGAATCTAATGGATGGTCTGAATAGGGAAGAACGATTCCTCTTTCTTCTTTAGCAAGCGGCCTCACATCTTCCAAACAAAATTTCTCATAATCCAGTTTATCTTTTTCTAATGCAAAGGCATTCCACATCTGCAAAAACATCTGAGTCATGCTGTAAACCGCTTTACCCGTTATCCGCACACCATTGTCTTTCCAGTATCCAAAACGCTGCTTTTCATTAATATATTCATCTGCAAAATTAATTCCGCCGGTAAACGCAACATCCCCATCAATAACAAGAATCTTACGATGGTCTCTGTTATTAAATACCGTAGAGAAAATAGGAATATAACGGTTAAATACAATACATTTGATTCCTTTTTTGCGAAGGAAATCCGCATAATGTGACGGTAAGTTAAAGATACAGCCAACATCATCGTACATAACTCTGACATCTACTCCCTCTTTAACCTTTTCTTCCAAAATATCCAGAATGGTATTCCACATGATACCCTCTTCTATAATGAAATATTCCAGATAAATGTATTCCTTCGCCTTTTTCAATTCTTCAGCCATTACTTTAAAGCAGTCTTCACCTGATGGATAATAATCCACCTTTGAGTCTTTGTAAGCGGGAAATCCTGACTGGTGCTCCAGATAGTAAATCTGCGAAGCCGTACTGCCGTCCTTTTCTTTCAACTCCTGCTCTATCTCCGGGTCAGCCTTTAAATGTCTTGCACTTTCTTCAATCATTGGCTCTAACTTCCTACGAAGATAGGATATCGGCTGCTTTCCTCCAATCGTCAGATACAAAAGTCCTCCAAAAAGTGGAAACAGCAAAATAACAACAATCCAGCCCAGCTTAACAGACGGGTTGTCACTTCGATTCATAATGTATATCACTACTAAAATACTCAGTATTTTAAATGCCGCAGTAATATACTGACTGTAGGAAGTCACTTTTAGAAACATTCCGACAAACCACATAATTTGTAAAAAGATAAGAAAAGTTACGATAACAATACGCTGTGATAAAAATTTTAAAAACTTACGCATTCTCTCCACTTCTTTCCTGTAAATTCACGGGAATAAACTTTTTCAGAGAAAAAGAATATAAATAACTCTCGCTAACCCTCTTTCCTAAAATCTGTTCAAGGGCTGCTTTATAATATAACATCTGATTCCCATATCGGTCAAGAAGCAGACTCTCCTCCCCTTCTTTTATCCGGTCCGTCTTATAATCAATGAGCCACAAACTCTCTTCTGCCTCTCCGCATATATCAATAATTCCCTGTACAACAACAGTATCTTCTGCCTGCGTATCTGCATTCATTAATGAAACGGGAAGCCCGACTGTAAATGGCAGTTCCTTTCTCAAATTTCCCTGTCTGTCCATTTGAGATAATTTTTCTCCTATTTCAGAGAAAAGAAACGCTTCTATCGCCCTGTATAACCACTTTGCAGAAATCTTTTCTGATTCAGGATATGTGCCTTTCAATGCATCTATCCATTCAAAAAGCTGCTTTTTCGTCTGAATCTGTCCAAAAGGAAGTAATTCCATAATCTTATGGATAATCGTTCCTCTGGCAGTTGCTGCAATCTCAGACTTTTCTTCTTTTAAAAATTCCGGCATCTTAACTTCTTCCTCAAAGTTATTTTGTTCTGGCAGCATAATGGATGATTCTTCTTCTGGCAATGTGGTCTGAGAAAGTGTCTTTAACTCAGAAACAGAATACTTTCTTTTCCACTTTGTTGCGTCACGATTTGGATATTCATAAGAAAATGATTGTTCCACCATAGATACATCTGCTGGAATCACAACCGTGTCCATAAAAATCTGATAAGAAAATTCTTCTTCCTGTTTCCTTTCCTTCTCAAAAAATGGAAGGATTTCTTCCCAGTTAACCAGTCTTGCCTTAAGCCAGCTGGCAGTTACTCCCTCAGAGTGCGCCTGTTTCTGCGTCTCCTGATTTTTCAAAAAACCTTCCCTCTCTTCTGACTTTTCCGACTGTGTACTCCGAAATTGATCTGCCAGTATAGGAAGAAGCCAGTCCATAGCGCTTGTCGCTCTCCACTTCTGTGTATTTATTTGGAGCCTAAGTCCTGCTTCTAAGTCCTGTGCCTTTATTGTTCCTGTAAGAATCAGCTTTCTCTTTGCCCTTGTCATCGCCACATATAAAATACGCATTTCTTCTTCTAAAGTATCTTTCCACACTTTTTCCTGAATCGCCTTTTTCATAAGCGACGGATGATGGAATCGCAATGTGATATTGACACATTCCATTCCAATTCCCAGTTCTGGATGACAGAGCATCGGTTTAGTCAAATCCATCCGGTTAAACTTTTTCGATAATCCACTGACGAATACTACTGGAAATTCCAGACCTTTACTCTTATGGATTGTCATAATTTTTACAACATTTTCATTCTCTGTTCCGCTTCCGGCCTCACCCATCTCAATTTCGTAAGACTTGAGCTGCTCCATATATCGATTAAAGTAAAATAATCCTTTAAATACCGTTTTTTCGTAATCTTCTGCTTTCTTTAAGAGCATCAGAAGATTCTCTTTTCGTTTTGCCCCATCCGGCATTAACTGTACATCATAGTAAAAACCAGTTCTCTGATAAATATCCCATAACAGCACTCCCAATGGCTGCTCCTTTTTCTGCTCGCGGAAATATTGTAAATCTTTATAAAAATGCTGAATTTTTGCTCGTAGTTCTTCCTCTGCTCCCTCCTGCAAATACAGGCACATAAGGTCATACAAAGTATATTGCTCTCTCATTGGCTCTCTTACGAGAATTCTAAGTTTAGTCAGTTCTTCCTCTGTAAAACCTCCAATAGAAGAAAGCATGACCGAAGCCATCGGGATATCCTGATACACATTATCTACCACAGAAAGATAATTCAGTATAATCGTAATCTCCCTTGTATGAAAATATCCTGTTTTGTTTTCACAGCTTACCGGTATTCCATTCTTCTCTAAAAACTCCGCCATTGGCTCCATTCTTCCGGCTCCTGAACGCAAAAGTATTACAATATCTCCGTAATGATATCCTTCTTCTATCAGTTCCTGTATTCTTTTTGTGATAAGAGCCGTCTCCGTCAGTACATCTTCCGGGGCTTCCTCTAAGGTCTGGACACTGTCTTTTACAAAGAATAGTAGTTCCGAAGTTTCTTTATCTTCCAGCATTGGGCCACCCTCACCAGCACGAAGAGCTGTCTCTTCATTGTAGTCTACACCACCAAAGTCTCTTTCCATCAAACGGGAAAATACATAGTTTGTAAAACAAAGTACTCCCGGTGCACTTCGGAAATTATCTCGAAGTTCTATAGAAACTCCCTCTTCCTCATTATGATATTTTTCATTTCTTCTTAAAAACAAATCTGGTCTTGCCTGGCGGAACCGATAAATGCTCTGCTTTACATCTCCTACAGTGAATAATGTATTATTATCTTTTTCTGATAACATTTCTAAAATTGTTTCCTGCACAAGATTCGTGTCCTGATATTCATCTACAAAAATCATCTTATACTTTTTTGCTAATGTTTTTGCTGTTTCGGAAGGATAGGCCTGCCCTCCCTCATCATAATGATCTACCAGGAGTTCTAGTGCAAAATGTTCTAGGTCATCAAAATCATATACATTTTTTTCTTTTTTATATGCAAGATAAATCTCTTCAAAACGCTGCGCAAGCACAATATATTCTTCTAAAAGAGGATAAATACCTGCTGCCTCTCTTTGCAGTTCTTCTGCCGGAGCAGTAAATACTGTTTCTTTTTGCTTTTGCAGCAGTTCTTTTACCTCCTGGTGCCATTCTTTTACTATCTCATAATCTGCCCATTCCTTATCTTTCTTTGTCGCTCTTGGAAAGGCCGGTACAGACCCACGAGATAATACCATATAATAAGCATCATAACTTTCTGTCTGTGAAAGTGCCTCCACATACTCTGATACATCCTGTAAAAGAACACCGTATTTTTCTGGAACTTCTTCCCCTGCTATATTCTTTAACAGCTTTGACAGCGCTTCTTTTTCCTGCAAAAGTTCCTTTTTCGCTTTTAAGAAAATAAGCATTACTGCTGGGGAATTGTCCCACTCTTTTGCCTCTGCAAGCTGCAATGCTTCCTGCTTTGTCTTTTCAAACCAGAAAGAAGCATTGGGGAAACTGCGAGAGAAGCGATATAAGTCTCCTACCAGTTCTTCTAAAACCTTATCACTTTTTCCTGGTGCATACGACTCTGCAAACTTCACAAAACTTTCCCTTCCAGAAGCATATGCCTCCTCTAACAATTGTTCTATTGCCTGCTGGCGGAGTAAGAACAACTCTCCTTCCTCCCCTATTCGAAAGGAAGGGTCAATAGAAAGTTCATTATAATGTGTACGAATTAAATGATTACAAAAGCTGTGTACTGTTGAAATATCTGCCTGTCTTATCTTTCGAATCTGCTTCCTTAAATAGTGATTCTCCGGATCTTTTGCCAGACGTTCTTCTAAATCCAAACTAATACGCTCTTTCATTTCTGCTGCTGCAGCGTTCGTAAATGTCATAACAAGAAACCGATCGGCCTCTACAGGATTTTTCTCATCCATAATAAGTTCCGCCATACGGCTTACAAGAACTCTTGTCTTACCCGCACCAGCTCCAGCAGATACCATGATATTTTTATCCCTTAAAAATATGGCCTGTTCCTGCTCTTTTGTGTAATTCATCTATTCTCCCTCCTCTCTGATTTTTTCTAAGACTTCCTCCACAGACATTCCCTGGAAACTCTGGTACTCATAACCTGGCAGCTTCGGATCAAATCCACAGACATCTGCGAAAGGACAGTAATCACAGGCTGTTCCTTTTTTATTTCTGTACGGTCTTGGATGAATCTCTCCTTTATAAATTCTCTCGCCTAATTCTGCCGCCTTTTTCCGGGCATAAGCTCCCATATAATGAAAGTCCTGCGTACTCATCACTGGAGAATTTTTATATGGTTCTCCAGACTTTTTCAGACGAATCGGCATAGATACAAAACCATCACTGCCCTCTTCTAACTTACTCAGTATATCCGCATCACTATTTGCCATTCCAGACAGTCGAAAATTTTTAAGAAGTTCGCTTTCTTCTGCATAATCTGCCTTTATAATTGGGTCTTGTAACTGATAATAGAAGATTCCGGCAGGAACAACAGGTTTATTATCGGGATTTTGTTCATTTTCTTTATAAATTTCTTCCGCTGCATTCATGTAAATGACAAGCTGCATCTCCAGTCCATAATAAAAGTCTTCCAATTCAAACTTTTTCATTCCAGACTTGTAGTCGATGACTTTCATAAGAATCTCATCATCATCCTCGCAGGTATCTACCCTGTCAATCACACCCTGCAAAAACATCTTTCTTCCATCTTCGAGCGGGACTTCCGCCTCTTTTAACTTTTTGTTTTTTCCAAAACTAAGCTCAAATCTATCTGGTTCGAACTGGCTGTTTTTCAAATGGACGCGCAGAACCTGAATTGTCCTTTTCATAATTCTCTCTACTGTTTTTATTTTGTACTGATTTCGAGAAGAACTCTGGAACACATCACTCAGATTCTCATCCATCGCTGTATGCAGCGCTTCTGAAATATATTGTTCCTGCACTTCATCCGGGATATTCTTCCAGCTATATTCCGACTCTTTTACCTTTCTGGAAAAACACTCTAATGCCTTATGAAAAAGATTACCAAGATCTATAGGACGAATCTTATATTCTTCTCTTTCTCTTAGTTCCAGACCATAAATACAAAAATATTGATATGGACAGGCTGCAAATCGCTCTAACCTTGTTACACTTCCTGAAAGTTCCTTTCCGTAAAGCTGCTCCAGCAATTCTTCTGAAAGTTCTGGTTCCTGATATGCATTTTCAATCCAATGTCCATATTTTTCCAGTTCTTTCCTTCCCTCACTCTGCTCTAACCAGTACTTTGCCAGCATAACAAAAGCCCTGTTCTTCCGTACTTTCTCGGGTTCTGTTTTTGCCTGAAGAAAACTTTCTATCAGAAATTCCCGACTGTCCTCCAGATTAAAGTAATATCTTCGCTCCTCTTCTGGATACTGTTTTCTCTTCAACTTTGGGAAAAGCTGGCTTATATTTTTCTGAAGAAGTGAAGGCCGCAATGCCGAACCGTCACTATCTGTCACAGAATAAGAAAAATATAATTCATCTGTTGGTTTGGCAAATGCCATGTACATATAAAATTCATCTTCCATCGACTGTTCTAGCAGGCTCTGCGATAAAGAAATACCACAATTTTTTAAAACTTCTTTTTCCTCATCACTGAGAAGTCCTCTGTCCTCTATATTCGGCGGTATCCTCCCATCGTTCATTCCTGTGATAAACAGCACCTTTACTTCATGCAGACGGGTACGCTTTAAATCACCTAGAACCACCTGATCCATTGTCAGTGGAACAACACCAAGGCCCAGCGCATCAAGACCCGCATCCACAATTTCTGCAAGTTCCTTTACCGCCATCTTTTCCTCACCGAAAATCATTACAATTTTATCCATGAGCGACAGTAAGAGGTCATATAACTGCCTATACTCAGCAGCTTTTACAAAGTCACTGTTTTCCTCCGCTTTTTGCGCCTGATTTTTGAGCTTCTCCTCAAAAGAAAGCTTTACCATCGTATGATACAATACTTCTATTTTGTCTCTTACACTAGCCTCTTTATCCCGCATGACTGAACAGAAGTTTTCCGTTTCTTCCATGAATTTCTCCTGTAAAAGAAGAAGTGCTTTTATCGCTGCCTCGTCTTTATTCTTGAGTCTCCTGTAAAATGGCTTCTTCCACATGGAATATCCCCTAACACCTGCATACAACACATAATTTTCCAGATAATCAGCATCTTCATCTATAAGATTAGACATTCCAGACTTCAGATAACGGAACACACTCTCATAAGAATATTCCATCTGTGCAAGATGAAAGAGGGAGCGAACTGCCTCAACTCCTGAATGATAGGAGACTTTCTTTTTCGTATCCTCGAATACCGGAATATTTAAAATAGCTGCCTTTCGTTTAAATGCAGAGGCATAATCGGCCACATCTCCTGAAAGCACTGCAAAATCGCGATAGCGGTAACCTTTTTGTCTTACAAGCTGCTCTATTTTGTGCATAACATAGTCTGCCTCTCCATCTGGATTATGGCACACTGTCATATGGATTCGTTCTATCTTCTTTGAATAAATCTTCCGGCTATTTTGAAATAGATTTTTTTCTAAAAATGCAAGTTCCGGATTATTTATAAATCTTGGAGAAACTGGTGTGTCAAGCTTTACGACCTCTTCTACTTCCTGCATATTTTCCTGACAGAGCATTAGCAGCGCATCCCCTGTCTTCTTACTGGAAGTGAATAAATCCTCAGGCATTCCCCTTTGTCCGGGCACAAATTCTGGAATTGTTATTGTCACGTTAATCTGCCCCGCAACCTTTAATAATTCCTTTAAAAATGCCAGCTGAACCGGGGTAAATCCTGCAAATCCATCAAAATAAAATACTGCATTCGTAAGCATTGGAGCTTCTTTGGCAAATTCTCTGGCAACATCAAGTATCTGTTCTGTTACCATAAATCTTCCCTCTATCGCTTTATCAAAATGTTCATAAATTCTGCCAAGTTCCTTGCATTTGTTAGAAAGAGCTTTATTCTCTCCGAGTTTCTCAGAAACTTCCTCTACCTGCTCCCAGGTTACCCCATATCCGATAAACTCCATTAACATAGACTTTAACTCATCAATGAAGCCTGCCTTTTTCATACTTTTTTTAAAATAAAGAAAATTATTCTCACCTTCCGAAAGAATCTTTCGAAGCATCATGGATACTCCTAAATCTTCAAGGATTTCTCCCGGCTGATACCCACATTCGTCAAAAATACGATAGGCAAGCCGATGAAAACTCAGTACATCTATGTTAAAAAAGCCATGTCTTGGATGTTTCTTTACCATTTTTCTCTGCATCTCAAGACTGAACTGCTCTGGTACGATTACATAATATTTCTGCTGCGGATTTTCCATGGAAAGGCGGATTACTTCCTGCACCAGATATTCCGTTTTTCCCTGTCCGCTTCTTCCTGTAATTAATCTTAGTGCCATGAATCCTCCTATGCTCCCATTCTATAATTGCTATTCGTCTGCTTTGTCATTCCAGTGTGCAAGTTCTTCCCTTAATGTAGACAACAATTCACTTTCCGGCAGTTTGCGAACAACCTGTCCTTTCTTTATCAAAAGACCCTCACCTTTTCCTCCTGCGATCCCGATATCTGCCTCTTTGGCTTCTCCCGGTCCATTTACCACACAGCCCATTACGGCAACCTTGATATCTAAATCATCAAATTCTGTAACCATTTTTTCTACTTCATTAGCAAGACCGATCAAATCAATATTAGTTCTTCCACAGGTAGGACAGGATACGACTTCTACTCCACCCTTACGAAGTCCTAACGTCTTTAAAATCTGCTTTGCAGAAGCAATCTCATTCACAGGATTTCCTGTAAGAGAAACGCGGATCGTATCACCAATTCCCTGATTTAAAATAATACCAAGACCAATTGCAGATTTGATATTCCCACGGAATAATGTACCTGCTTCGGTAATTCCTACATGAAGCGGATACGGACATTTCGGTGCTAATAATTCATGTGCCTTTGCACACATTAAAACATCAGAGGACTTAATGCTGACAACGAGATTATCATATCCCATGTCTTCTATCATTTTTACTTTATCCAATGCACTCTCCACTAATCCTTCTGCGGTTACTTTTCCATACTTTTCTACAATATTTTTTTCTAAAGAACCGCTATTTACTCCGACACGGATAGGTATATTATATTCCTTTGCCTTATCAACTACCGCTTTTACTCTTTCTGCCGAACCAATATTACCCGGATTAATTCTTATCTTATCTGCTCCATTCTCAATGGCAGCAATCGCCATACGATAATCAAAATGTATATCTGCCACGATTGGGATGTGAATCCGCTTTTTAATCTCGCCAAGTGCCTTCGCCGCCTCTAAAGTAGGTACTGTAGAACGGATAATATCGCAACCTGCCGCTTCTAACTCCAAAATCTGTGCCACTGTTGCTTCCACATCTTCTGTCTTTGTGTTTGTCATAGACTGAATTAAAATCGGATTGCCGCCTCCAATTACACGATTGCCAATTCTTACTTCCTTTGTATGTTCTCTGTACATTATATATACTCCTCTTCTTATTTCTCACTATTGCCAGAAAAGAGCCTGATGCATCTCTTCAAACTGTGAGAATTTTCTTTTAAATAAAAGTATGATTCTCTTTGTCAAAACATAGCTGCAACAGCCTCTTTTCCTCACTTATACTTTCTCTTTCCTGCGGAATAAACCAAATAAATCAGCCAGGATAGCGCAAGATAAGTTTATCTGTGTGTTTATTTACATCCTATAGCTATTCAAAGATATAAACATTTTTAAATAATTTTTAGTTTTACTTATATGAAAAAGATATTTTTAATATCATTTGCCATAACAATAACCATCAATGCCATCAAAAGGACAAGTCCTGCAAAATGAACCATTCCTTCTTTTTCCGGCGATACCTTTTTTCTGCGAATCATCTCAAGAATAATAAATACGAGACGTCCTCCATCTAATGCCGGAAGTGGCAAAAGATTCATAACTCCCAAGTTAGCACTCAGCATAATCGCGAAGTTAAGAAGGCTCAGCACAACAGTCTTAATACCATACACAATAGACTGCTCATATGTGTTTCCAATCATATTCACGATTCCAACTGGGCCGGAGAGATCATTCAGTTTAAATCGTCCTGTTATCAAATATTTAAGACTTAGGAACGTGGATTTAATCTGATACCTTACCTCTAAAATACTATATTTTAGCGTACCGATAATTCCTTCCTTTGTATCTTCCGTCATAGAAATACCAAAAGCATAGGTTCCAGCCTCTGTTTTCTTTCTTGTAACTGTAACAGTCTTTTGCTTTCCGTCCCTCTCATACGTCACCTCTACATCCGCTTTATCTTTGTGTAGATAATTAAAAAGAGAAATCTCCCGAAAATTATAAATTCGGGAACCGTCTAACTTTACAATACGGTCTCCTTCACGAAGTCCCGCCTCATACGCTCCACTATCTGCTGAAATTTCTCCAGCTACTGCCGGATCTGCCCCGCTAAACCCAATAACAAATAAGGCAAGCACAAATGCCAGAATAAAATTGAAAAATGGGCCTGCAAATATAACAGAAAAACGAGCCAGTGCAGACTGACTGCCAAATGCTCTCGGATCTTTACAGTCATCATCCTCTCCAAGCATTACACAACATCCTCCAAATGGCAGACACTTTATCGAATACTTCGTCTCTCCAATCTGCTTTCCAAAAATAGTCGGTCCAATTCCTATCGCAAATTCCTCAACACAAATACCATTTTTCTTTGCAAAAAGAAAATGTCCCAGTTCATGAAAAATAACAATAACACTAAATAAAACAATTGCAAGAATGATTTTCAGCATGAATTTTCCTTTCTTTTACTGAAGTATAGAATAAACCCACTGCTCTGTTGCAAGAATTTCTTCTAAATCAGGATGAGCAGATACTTTATGGGCATCCATACACTTTTCAATGGAACGGACAATGTCCGTATACTTTATCTCACCTTTTAAAAACTTTGCAACTGCCCTCTCATTTGCTGCATTAAAGACTGTCGGCATCGTTCCTCCGGTCTTTCCAGCTTCAATTGCAAGAGATAAGCCTCTAAATACTTTGTAATCTGGTTTTTCAAATGTAATCTGTGACAGCTTTGAAAAATCCAGTCTGTCTCCAGAAAGGCTCCTTCTTTCCGGATAAAATAACGCATACTCAATCGGCACCCGCATATCCGGTGTACCAAGCTGTGCGATAATCGCACCATCAACATACTGTACCATCGAATGAATAATACTCTGTGGCTGGATAACAACTTCTATCTGTGAGTAATCCACCCCGAACAGCCACTTCGCTTCCATTACTTCAAGTCCTTTATTCACCATCGTTGATGAATCAATCGTAATCTTTGGCCCCATAGACCAGTTTGGATGATTCAGTGCATCCTCCAAAGTAACTGTTTCCAAAAACTCTGCACTTTTTCCACGGAAAGGCCCGCCAGATGCTGTAAGAAGAATCTTATCAAGTGCTGCCTTCGGCTCTCCCTGAAGGGACTGGAATATCGCAGAATGCTCACTGTCTACCGGAAGAATAGAAACGCCGTACTCTTTCGCCATCGGAATAATCAGATGACCGGCTGTTACAAGTGTCTCCTTATTAGCTAAAGCAATATCCTTGCCCTTTTTAATCGCTTCCATTGTCGGTAAGATTCCCATCATACCGACAACTGCAGTTACAACAACATCCGCGCTGTCTGCTCCTGCCACTTCAATAAGACCTTCCATACCACAGACAACTTCTACCTGTTCCCCTGCAAGTTCTTCTTTAAGTTCCTGTGCCTTTTTCTCATCAGAAAGGCTTACAAGCTTTGGATGAAACTCTTTAATCTGTTCTTTTAAACGCTCTTTATTACTTCCCGCAGCTAATGCTACTACCTGCAATTCATCAGAGTGTTCTCTGACAACATCTAATGTTTGCGTACCAATAGATCCTGTAGAACCTAATATTGCTATCTTTTTCATTTTAATCCCACCACCATTACTAACATATAATAAATAATCGGTGCCGTAAATATGATACTGTCAAAACGGTCAAGGATTCCTCCATGTCCTGGTATCAGATGACTGTAATCCTTAATATCATAATTTCTCTTTATCGCAGAAGCACCTAAATCTCCGATAATACTGATAAGACCTCCAACAGCACAAACTATACCAAATACAACAATTAGATTGTAATTAACTGAAAGGAACTGTTTCGCAAATAATCCATAAAGGCATCCTAACAATCCTGCCCCAATTACTCCTCCAATGGCTCCCTCAACTGTCTTCTTCGGACTTAATATCGGAGACATCTTATGTTTGCCAATTAATCGTCCCGTACAGTATGCTAATGTATCATTACCCCACGCACTCAAAAATACGAGAACAACCATATATGCTCCATCAGAAAGCATACGAATCCGATAAATACAAGAAAGCATCACTGTAACATAAAATAATGCAAAATAAGAGATTGCTATACTAGAAATCTCATACTTTGGAAAAGTAAAAACGTACACTGCAATAAGCAAAATCAATACTAATAATGCCAGTTGCATTACATACTGTTCCAATCCAAGAAGTAATAATAAATAATACAATACACTTCCCGTATATACAATGACTCCAAGTGCAGACTTCTCCATCTGAATTACTCTCAATAGCTCAAATACACCAATCAGGGAAATAGCTCCCACTACAAAGAATGTCAAAAATCCACCATAATACAGTGTAACAAAAGCAATAAGTACCAGAATAATTCCGCTAATTAATCTCTGCTTAAACATCGCTGTCCTCCCTATCAGACTCCACCAAAACGGCGGTCTCTAGTATTATAGTACTCCACTGCCCGTATTAATTCTTCTTTATCAAAATCTGGCCAAAGTACATCTGTAAAATAAAATTCTGCATAAGCAAGCTGCCAAAGCATCCAGTTAGAAAGTCTCTGTTCCCCACTGGTTCGAATCATCAAATCCGGATCTGGCAAATCCTTTGTATCAAGGTAAGAAGCAAATTTCTCCTCAGTGATCTCCTCCGGATCAAATGCTCCATCTTTACAATCCTGTGCCATATGACGCATCGCTCTTACCATCTCATCACGACTTCCGTAATTGAGCGCAATCGTAAAATTAAGACCTGTATTCGCTGCAGACACTTCCTCTAATTCATCAATCGCGGCTCTGATATCATCATCCAGACGGCTCTTTTCACCAATAACACGGACACGCATATTATTCTTAGCTGTTCTTTCGATACAATCTTTTAAATACTTTCTTAAAAGCTTCATTAACGCCTTTACTTCTTTTTCTGGACGTTTCCAGTTCTCTGTTGAAAATGCGTATACAGTAAGGTACTTAATTCCAATATCCCACGCATCTTCACAAATCTGTTCTACTGTCTTCGCTCCCTGTGAATGTCCATAATTTCTCGGCATAAAACGCTTCTTCGCCCAGCGTCCATTCCCATCTAAAATAATCGCCACATGTTCAGGGATTGTAAGCAGCTTTCCATGTAATTCCTTTTCCACTTATCTGTAATCCTCCAAATATTTTTATGTACTCGCAGATTCTCTCCATTCTTAATTTTGTAAAAAGATTTTTATCAGCTGCGTTCAAATTCTAGAGCGTGTTTGAAAAATGCTTTCTGCAAGATGTGTGTTACAATTTGCGGGAGATTTTGCCTGAATGAGGGCGGCGTAGTGGGCTACATCAACTGAATGAAGGCAAAATATACCGCAAATTGGGCGTGCAGATTGCTGGAATGATTTTTCAAACACGTTCTAAAACATAACGGATAAAAAACCGTCCACAAAAGCAAATGCAAAAGGAATCTTATAAGTACATTTTCTACATAAGAAAAACCAGACAGCCAGTCACGCCGGCTGCCTGGTTGCTTTCCATGATATTATACTGTAAGAATCTCTTTAGATTTCTTATCAATCATTCCATCGATAGTCTTAATATATTTATCTGTAGCTTTCTGTACTTTATCCTGCTGATCCTTTAATTCATCCTCTGTAATCTCGCTATTCTTATTCGCTTTCTTCAGGGAATCGTTCGCATCTCTTCTGATGTTACGGATAGCAACCTTCGCTGCCTCTCCTTTCTTCTTAACATCTTTCACGAGTTCCTTTCTGCGTTCCTCTGTCAGCTCAGGGAATACAAGACGGATAACCTTACCATCATTAGTAGGATTAATTCCGATATCGGACTGCATAATTTCTTTCTCAATTGCCTTTAAAAGGGATGTCTCCCAAGGCTGAATTGTGATAATTCTTGGTTCTGGAACAGAAATATTACCAACCTGCTGTAATGGAGTAGGTGTTCCATAATAATCTACCTTAATCTTATCTAATACATGTGGGTTTGCTCTTCCCGCACGAATAGAATTGTACTCTCTCTCAAGACTCTCAATAGACTTCTGCATCTTGTCTTCAAACTTCTTTATCATAATATATGTCCTCCTGCATTATATTCATGCTCTGTAACTGTGTGATACTAATTTACAATAACCCTACTTAATTGTCAAGCTTTTTCCAATATCTGTATGAATTATTTGCAAAATAAATTTCTGGCTTCTTATACGGTAACGTAAGTTCCGTTAAAGTTGCCGCTCATCGTGTTTACAATACTATTCTCTTCTTCTAAACCAAAGATTACTAATGGCATCTTATTCTCAAGACACATAATTGTTGCAGTAAGATCAATAACACCTAACTTCTTGGAAAGAACTTCATCAAGAGAAATCTCATCATACTTTACTGCATCTGGATTAACCTTAGGATCACTGTCATAAACACCATCAATTGCCTTTGCTAAAAGAATGGCATCTGCCTCGATTTCAATCGCACGAAGAGCTGTTGCTGTATCTGTAGAGAAATATGGATGTCCTGTTCCTCCTGCAAAGAAAGTCACAACACCTTCTTCAAGATTCTTTACTGCATCATCTTTAGAGAAAAGCTCTGTAAATGCACCACAAGTAAATGGTGTATATATCTTTGTTTTCATTCCAACATGGCGGAACATATCAGAAACGTAGATACAGTTCATTACAGTTGCAAGCATACCAATCTGGTCAGCCTTCGTTCTTTCCATATTCTCGCTGGTTCTTCCTCTCCAGAAGTTACCACCGCCGATAACGATCGCAACCTGCATTCCATCATCAACAATCTTCTTTACCTGCTCTGCTACCTTTAATACAGTTGCTTCATCAAATCCTGTCTTTTTTTCTCCTGCTAATGCTTCTCCGCTTAACTTTAATAAAACACGGTTTAAACTTTTTAAATCTTTCATGTAAACCTCCAAATGTTTTTATCCCATGATAATCTTTCGGGTGCGAAAATCATAGCGAATTTCGGTCTTCTTAAACTTCTCATCTACATCAATAAATTTAAGCATAGTATCATCGTGTGCTAATACTGGATAATTCATCCCGGACAACACCGAAAAAAAGACATCTATAATCATATATCCATTTTTCCTCGAAACATTCGACAATAATACCTTCATTCTTCACACCCCTGATTCTCTGTCCTTCTGCAAGAAGGCAAAGTAATACTTAATATCATTATAGCTGATTTTATCTCTAATGTAAAGAAGTTCTGATTTGCGCAGCAAAGGAGACGCCTTCGAAGAAAGCTTATGGTGTGCATCCCGTCAAGTAGACAATTAAAAAAATATAAAATTTTTGTGTTG